>OLNH01000280.1_pt1 | contig 50086 bp, 43 predicted proteins | sample 1643101 | NCBI WGS metagenome assembly OLNH01 (sample SAMEA3136758, study PRJEB25190) | human gut metagenome | biome: human gut; feature: human-associated habitat; material: faeces | place: Austria | collected 2013 | reverse complement strand
CTCGCACGGAGAGCACATTAAGTGCTCTCCGGCTCGTGCGGAACTCGCGATCGACTTCGCATGCCGCCGGGCAGCCGGGGCCGACGTGGGGTTCAAAGATTGTCAAAAAAGCGGTCGTCGCACTGCGCGCCGACCGCCGATATATGGGGTCTGATGATTTTTACCAGCTAGGGCCTCTTACTCGTCTAGGAGATCCTCTGGTATGTCGTTGCCGTCGCCTAGGTCGACTGGGGCCTCTTCGGTGACGTCTGCGGTCTCGGCACTTTCGCCCTCGGGCTTCTCTTCGGCGGCCGTCATGCGGGCAACGGCGCACACGCGGTCGTCATCGCTTACGGTCATCATCTTGACACCCTGCGTGGTTCGACCGGTCTGGCTGATCTCGTCGGTCTTGACGCGAATGACCGTCGCGCCCTCCGTCACGATAAACAGCTCATGCTGCGGGCCGACCGCCTTCATGGCCGCAAGGTTGCCCTTGCGCTCGGTCATTTGGATGGTGTAGACACCCTGGCCGCCGCGGTTTTGCTCCGGATAATCCGAGACCGGCGTGCGCTTGCCGTAGCCGCACTCGGTAATGACAAACAGGTCGCCCTCGCCGTTGGTGACCTCCATGCCCAAGACACTCACGCCGTCCTTCATGCCAATGCCGCGGACACCGCTGGTGTCGCGGCCGGTAGCACGAACCTGGTCCCCGGGGAACATGATCGCCTTGCCCGCAGTGGTGGCCATGATGATCTTGTCGCCCTCGCGTACGCGGCGCACGGCGAGCAGCGCGTCGTCGTCCCTCAGGTTGATGGCGATTAGGCCATCGCGGCGGCTGCGATCATAGGCACTCATCACGGTCTTCTTGACCATGCCGTTCTTGGTGGCAAACATCAGGTACTCATCGGCGGGGAACTCACGACAGCTAATGACGCTCGCGATCTTCTCGCCCTCCTCAAAGGGAAGCAGGTTGACGATTGCGGTGCCGCGCGCCTGGCGCGTACCAACCGGCAGCTCGTGCACCTTCAGACGGTAGACCTTGCCCTTGCTCGAGAAGAACAGCACATACTCGTGGGTGGACGCGATAAACATCTCGTCGATAACGTCGTCCTCTTTAAGGTTGACGCCCGACACGCCCTTGCCCCCGCGCTTCTGGGCGCGGTAAGCGGCCACCGGGATACGCTTCACATAGCCGGTGTGGGTGATCGTCACGACCATGTCCTCGTCGGCGATGAGGTCCTCGACGTCCAGATCCTTCTCGACCTGGCTGATCTCGGTACGGCGCTTGTCGCCAAACTTCTTGGAGATCTCGCGCATCTCTTCCTTGATAACGCCCAGAATCTTCTCCTCGTGCGTCAGCAGGTCCTCGTAGTAGGCGATAGCACGGCGCAGGCCGTCCAGCTCTTCCTGGATCTTGTCGCGCTCCAGGCCGGTCAGGCGACGCAGCTTCATCTCGAGGATGGCCGTGGTCTGCTCGGGCGTAAAGCCAAAACGCTCAATCAGGCGGCTGCTGGCCTCGGCATCGGTCTGCGAGGAGCGGATGATGCTAATGACCTCGTCGATATGGTCGAGGGCCATAAGGTAGCCCTCAAGGATATGTGCACGGGCCTGGGCCTTTTTAAGGTCAAAGTGGGTGCGGCGGGTGACTACGTCGACCTGGTGGTCGATGTAGTGCTGCAGCATCTCGCGCAGGCTCAGGCATTTAGGAACGCCATTGACGAGCGCCAGATTGTTGGCACCAAAGGTGGTCTGCAGCGAGGTGTACTTATACAGGTTGTTAAGTACGACCTGCGGGATAACGCCCTTCTTGAGCTCAATGACCAGACGGATGCCCTTTTGGTTGGACTCGTCGCGCATGTCCGAGATGCCCTCGATGCGCTTGTCGTTTACGAGCTGGGCGATTTTCTCCTGCAGGGTGCCCTTGTTGACCATGTAGGGAATCTCGGTAAAGACCAGGCGGCTGCGGCCGGTCTTGGTGGACTCCACATGGGCCTTGGCACGCACGGTGATGGAACCGCGGCCGGTCTCGTAGCTCTGCCTAATGCCGGCGCTACCCATGATGATGGCACCGGTGGGAAAGTCCGGGCCGGGCATAATCTGCATGAGCTCGTCGACGGTGGCGTCGGGGTTGTCGATCAGGTAGCAGGTGGCCTCGATCGCCTCGGTGAGGTTATGCGGGGCGATATTGGTGGCCATGCCTACAGCGATGCCTTGGCTGCCGTTAACCAGCAGGTTGGGGAAGCGTGCGGGCAGTACCACGGGCTCGGCGAGCGACTCGTCGTAGTTGGGCTGCCAGTCGACGGTATCCTTCTGCAGGTCGCGGAGCAGCTCCATGGCGGGCTTTGCCAGACGGCTCTCGGTGTAACGCATAGCTGCGGCACCGTCGCCGTCGATGTTGCCAAAGTTGCCGTGGCCGTCGATAAGCGGCGTGCGCATGGAGAACCACTGCGCCAGACGAACCATGGTCTCATAGACCGCGGAGTCGCCGTGGGGGTGGTACTTACCGATAACTTCGCCGACCGTCCAGGCCGACTTCTTGTGCGGGCGGTTGGGATAGATGCCGCTCTCGTTCATGGCGTACAGGATGCGGCGGTGCACCGGCTTTAAGCCGTCGCGCACGTCCGGCAGGGCGCGTGCCGTAATGACCGACATCGAGTATTCGATAAACGACTGCTTCATCTCGCGGCCAAACTCCGAAATCTGGAGCTGGCCGCCGTTGATGTCCTCGCCGGCCGAGGCACCGCGATCGACCGCGCCAAAGCTCTCCTCGAGCTCGGCGTCGTCATCCTCTTCCTCTTCATCCTCGACATCGGGGTTGTAGGAATCCGGATCGCCATCCTCGCCCTGCTCGGCGCGGGCGAGCAGGCGCTTCAGATCATCGGGCATACCGGCGTCGCCGGCCGCGTCCATACCCTCGTTGTTGTTGATATCGTCTGCCACGTTACCTCCTCATGGTTTGCGTGCTCCATTAGTTCCCTACCACGGAGACGGCTTTTCCAGGTGCCGCAGATTCGCCCGAAAGAGGAGGGAAGCGTACTTGGATACGCAACCGACGATTGAGGGCGAAGGTGCGGTGGCTGGGAAAGCCGAACAGGTTAGGCATCTAAGAAGCGTGCATCATGCGCATGCTTTTCAATGTACTCGCGGCGATAGCCCACCTCGGAACCCATGAGCTCGCGTACGGCACGGTCCGCCACCACGGCATCCTCGATCGTCACGCGCTGCAAAATGCGGGTCTTGGGGTCCATCGTCGTCGAGGCAAGCTGCTTGGGGTCCATCTCACCCAGGCCCTTGTAGCGCTGAACGGTATAGCCCTTGCGCTTCTTGGTGATCTTGCCATCCTTGGCCTTGCCGTCCTCGTCGTTGTCGTCGGGGTTCAGGCCCAGGCTCTGAATGGTGTCGCGCAGAATCTCGTCTTCGGGCTGTCGGCCGTTGGGATACACGTAGTGGATCTTGTTGCGCACCTTAATGCCAAAGATGGGCGGGCAGGCAACATAGACATAGCCGGCATCGATCAGCGGGCGCATGTACTTGTAGAAGAACGTCAGCAGCAGGATGCGGATATGCGCACCGTCGACATCTGCATCGGTCATGATGATGATCTTGTGGTAGCGCGCCTTGGTGATATCGAAGTCGCCGCCGTCGCCGGCGCTCGTCGTGACGCCGCAACCGATCGCGGTGATCAGCGACTGGATGGTGTCGCTCGAGAACGCACGATGGTCACCCACGCGCTCGACGTTCAGAATCTTGCCGCGCAGGGGCAGAATCGCCTGGATGTCTCGGCGGCGGCCGTCCTTGGCCGAACCGCCTGCCGAGTCTCCCTCTACGATGAAGAGCTCGGTCAGCTCGGCATCGCGCACCGAGCAGTCGGCGAGTTTGCCGGGCAGCGACGCCGTCTCGAGCAGGCTCTTGCGACGGGTCGCCTCGCGCGCCTTGCGGGCGGCGTTGCGGGCCTTGCAGGCCTGCTGCGCCTTCTTGACGATCTCGCGGGCGGGCTTGGGGTGCTCCTCGAGGTAGTCGGCAAGACCGTCGGTCACGATCTTGAGCGTAAGCGCGCGCATGTAGGAACTACCGAGCTTGGCCTTGGTCTGGCCCTCAAACTGCGGATCGGGCAGCTTGACCGAGATGACGGCCGAGAGACCCTCGCGCACGTCGTCACCGCTCAGGTTGGCCTCTTTCTCCTTAAGCAGGTTCTGCTTGCGGGCGTAATCGTTAATCACGCGGGTGAGGGCGGTGCGGAAGCCCTCAAGGTGCATGCCGCCCTCGGGGGTGTAGATGTCGTTGGCAAACGACATGACGTTCTCACCATAACCGGCGTTCCACTGCAGGGACACCTCGACCTCGCCCATCTTGGCCACGGGCGCATCCGGGTCCGATTTGCCCTCAATGTAGATGGGTTCCTTAAAGGCCTCGGGGACGTCCTTGCCGTCGTTGAGGAACTTGACGAAGTCGATGATGCCGCCCTCGTAGCAAAACTCCTCCACGCGGGGAGCCGCCTCACGCTCGTCAGTCAGCACGATCTTGAGGTTCTTGTTGAGAAACGCCGTCTCTTGCAGACGATTGTGCAGTGTATCGAAATCGTAGACGCAGGTCTCGAAGATCTCGTCGTCGGGCCAGAAGGAGACGGTGGTGCCCGTCGAATCCGAGGCGCCCACGACCTCCATCTTCCTGACGGTCTTGCCGCGCGAGAATTCCATCTCGTAGATATTGCCGTCGCGGCGCACCTGTACGACCACGCGCTTGGACAGGGCGTTGACAACGGAGATGCCCACGCCGTGCAGGCCGCCGGAAACCTTATAGGCCGAGTTATCGAACTTACCGCCGGCGTGAAGGATCGTCATGACGACCTCGAGCGTCGGAATCTTTTTGACAGGGTGCTCGTCGACGGGGATGCCGCGCCCGTTATCGACGACCGTAATGGAGTTGTCGGCGTGGACCGTCACCTGAATCTCGGTGCAGAAACCGGCCATGGCCTCGTCGACGGAGTTGTCAACGATCTCCCACACCAGGTGGTGCAGACCGCTGGCGCTCGTCGAGCCGATATACATGCCCGGGCGCTTACGGACGGCTTCGAGACCCTCGAGGATCTTAATTTCGCCGCCATCGTAATCGTTTTCGTTTGCCACACGTCCTCCTTCGGTTAAGAAAATCTGTATAGCCTTACTATTTTATCGTAAAAAATACCCTCGGGGACGAGGGTATTTGCCTATACAAGGCCACCAGATGCGATTTAAGACTCTTTTTTGCTTTGCACGCCCTTGGCCCACTCGGCACTGGCCCTCATGGCGTTCTGGAGGGCCTCACGCAGTTTTTGGTCTTCTATGGGCGATACCTGGCGCTCGATCTCGGCGCGCTCGGCTTCATTCAGATCGGCATGCGGCGCGGGCGGGCGCTCGGGCGCGACCGGGCGCAGGCGCTCCTTTGCCGCGGGCGGCGTGTGGCCGGGGCGGGTCGTCTTAAATACCAGGCCATCCACGTGCGCGCCGGCACGCTCCATGCGTGCGCGGATTATCTCGCGCAAAAGTGTCATCTCCTGTGTCCACGAGGGCGAATCGAGATACACCAGCAGCTCGTTGGACTCGGGAAGATAACGCAGCCCCGTCACATGCCGGCCCTCGCGCGTGCCCGAGCACACCGCGTTCCAAGCACGGTAGACCGTACGCGATTCCTCGGCGGCCTCCATTTGCGCACGACGCTCGGGCGTAGCCGATGCCAAGATGCGCTGGCGCTCGGCACCCAAAAAGCCACTGAAGGCAACTGTGCCGTTCTCACGCTCGTAATTAGCATGCCTCACCCATGCTCACCACCTTGGCTCGATCAAGCAACTCATCGGTAAAGTATCCCAAATTGGTGGTGGTTATGACTGTCTGGATGTCGTCGCCGATCAGCTGCAAAAAAGCGGCGCGGCGATCGCCGTCGAGCTCGCTCATCACGTCATCCAAAAGCAGCAGCGGGGCGGTACCCAGAATATCGCGGGCTACGGCCACCTCGGCCACCTTCCAAGCCAGGACCAACGTACGTTGCTGACCCTGACTGGCAAACGAGCGAGCCGAGCGGCCGGCGACCGAAAACTCAATCTCGTCGCGGTGCGGACCCACGAGTGTCACGCCGCGGCGGATTTCCTCGTCGGCGCGCTCGTCGAGCGCCGCGAGCATGCGCTCGTATGCCCAGCCCCTCAGCTCCTCGCGGTCATCGGTCTGGGGCAGCTCCCCCAACGTGGACGCATAGGCCACATCGGCCTCCTCCCCGGACGCAACCAGCCCGTAGGCATTGCGCACGTGGGCGTCCAAGCGATCGAGCAGGGCCAAGCGGTGCACCAGCAGGGCCGATCCGGCGCGGGCAATCGACTCACTCCACGCACCGAGCATCTCACGGCAGCACCATGTCTCTTTGAGCAGGGCGTTGCGCTGCGTCACGCAGCGGCCATAGGCGCTTGCCAGATCGGCATAGCGAGCGCTCAGCTGCACGCCAAAGTCGTCGAGCGCGGCGCGACGCACGCTGGCGCCGCGCTTAACCATATCCAGATGATCGGGGCAGAACAAAACACTCGGCAGCACGCCGCGCACGCCAGAGGCGGCACATCGCTTGCCGTTGCGGCTAAACGAACGCTTACCGTCCTCCACGCATAGGCCCATGTCCAGCACGCGGCCATCGCCCTCGAGCCTAAGCTCGGCCCTGCACAAACCCGTGCCGTCGTGCACAAGCTCGACGGCAGTGGAATGCCTAAACGAGGCGCCGCTCGTTAGCAGCTGCAGCGCCTCTATGAGGTTGGTCTTTCCCGCCGCGTTGGGCCCCGCGAGCACCGTCACGCCATCGCTCAGTTCCAGGCGATAGCTATCGAAGCTGCGGTAGCGCGCGACGGAAAGATCGCGGGCGAACATGGCCATAGGGCGCCGCTAGATGCGCACCGGCATGACCAGGTACAGATAGTTGATCTTGTCGTAGGACTTAAAGATGCCGGCCTGCGAGTAGCTCTTGAGCTCCAGCGTGATCTCCTTCTCCTTGGACAGGGCGTTGAGACAGCCAAAGATGTAGTGGTAGTTAAAGGCAATGGTGCCCGACTCGCCCTCGGCCTCGACATCGATCGTCTCCTGCGCCAGATCCTGGTCATTGGAGATGGAGGACAGGCCCATCTGGCCGTTCTCGACATCGATCTCAAACTTGACGGCGGGGTTGGCGCTCGCGATGACCGCCACGCGCTTGAGGGCGGCATTAAAAGCTGCCACGTCGATCTTGACGCTCGTTACGCATGAATCGGGGATGAGCTGCTTGTAGTTGGGATACACACCCTCTATGCGGCGCGACACGTAGGTGGTGTTGCCGGCTTCAAAGACAACCTGGGTGTCGGTGGCACCGATCATAATGGTCGCCTGGCTCGCCATGATGCTCAGGGCGTCGTTGAAGGCATCGGCCGGCACGTTGAGCTCAAAGGAACCCTCGAGCGTCGAGGTCTCCACCTGCGTATCGCACACGGCCAGACGGAAGGAGTCGGTCGCCACCAGGCGCACGGTGTTGTTTTCGACTCTCATATGCACACCGCCCAGGATGGGGCGGGCCTTGTCGGTCGAGGTGACGCGCCACACGCGGCTGACCATCTCGGACAGAATGTCGGTCGGGAGCTCAACGGCGCTCTCGATGGCATAGGCCGGGAACTCGGGGAAATCGTTGGCATCGAGCGTATTCAGGCGGAAGGAACTCTTCTCGCAACCGATCAGCACCTGGCGCTCCGAAAGCTCAAAGGTAACTGGGGCATCGGGAAGGGTCTTGGTGATGTTGGAGAGCATCTTGCAGGGGATTACCATCTCACCTTCCTCTTCCACATGTGCCGCGATGCGGTGACGAATCGAGATAGTGTAGTTAGAGGTTTGGAATTCCAAGATGCCGTCTTGTGCCTTGATGAGCACGCCCGACAGAATAGGGAGGGTGGATGCCGAAGCGACACCCTTCATGACGACGCCGATTGCTTGCGTAAGCGAGCTCTGGCTGACGGTGAACTTCATCTTTTAATACCTTTCTATAGATATAAATATCTTAATAATAGTAATAGTACTGACGAAACTGTTGATTACTCCCAAACATGCAGGTCGAACCCAAAAAGAGAATCGACAGTTCCCTGTGTGCAACAGGGGTCGTTTTCCACGTTCAAAACCTGCGCAAAACTTTTCATCGGAGCAGGCTGGGTTTTAGACACCTTATGCCCGCGGTTTCGACAAGTTTTCAACAGGTGTGCCTATTTCCCTACGAGCGCAGTGTAATTTTGTCTCGTAGCGATTTGAGATCCTCGGTCACGGTCCGGTCTTCCTGGATCATCTTCTGGACTTTTTTGTAGCTCGTGCTGACGGTCGAGTGGTTGCGGTTGCCAAACTCCGCACCCACGGCGGTGGTTGTCATCTCGCACATCTCGATCGCTAGGTAGATGGCGATATGGCGCGCCTTGGCGATATTGGCATTGCGGCGCGGACCAATGAGCTCCTCATGCGTCACGCCGTACTGCTCCTCGATAACAGACTGCACTGTCTGCACGTTGATCTTTTTGGCCGACGTGTCGAAGTACTGGCTGGCGATGGCATCGATGTCGTCGAAGCTCAGCTCGCTCCCCTCGCGCTCGCGGTCGCCCGCCTCCCCGGCGCAGCGCTCGCAGAAGCTCTCGAGCTCACGGATGTTGGTGCCCGATACCTCCGCCATATGTTTAAAGTGCTCGTCGGTCAGATGTCCGCTGTCGCCACCGTAGGCCGCCAGCAGCGAGTCGTCGCCTGCCTCGGGCGCCGCCGCGATCGTGTTCTCGTAATAGCGCTGCAGAATCTTGTACTTCATCTCGTAGCTGGGCTCTGCTACCAAGCAGAGCATGCCGGCGTTAAAGCGGCTGGTCAGGCGCTCGTCCATGTTCAGGTCCTTGGGCGCACGGTCTGCGGCAATCACGACCTTCTTGTTGTTGCGGATAAACTCGTCCATGAGCTGGAAAAAGTAGTCCACGCTCGCGCGCTTGCCGATGATGTTTTGGATGTCATCGATGATGAGCACGTCCACGCCGTGGTATGCCTGCATGATGGGGGCGTTACTCTTCTTTTGGCGGTCGAATTCTGTCATCAGATCATCGATGTATGCCTGTGAGTTGGCGTATTTCACTTTGATCTCGGGCGACTTCTCGGCGAGCTCGTTTTTGATGGCGAGCAGCAGGTGGGTCTTGCCCAAGCCCGATTTGCCATAGATGAACAGGGATGTGCAGGTACCGCGTTCGTCTGCGAGCGCGGCGAATTTAAGCGCCGAACGATAGGCGTGGCTGTTTTCGGGGCCGTAGACAAAGTTTTCGAAGGTGAATTTTGAGTTGGCCACGAGGGGCGCGCCATCGGCGTTCTGCTCGCCCGGCGCCGCAGCCGCAGGCACGCTCACAGGCGATGTCGAGACTGGTTTTGCGCTCTTGGCGGGTGCCACGCCCTTCATCTGATTCATCATGCGGCGGAAATCGTCGGCCGACAGCGTGTTTTTGATCGCGATGCCCGGTTCTTCGCTCGGCGCCGCGTCGTGCGCGACGGGCATGTGTGAACCGCTGGGCGCGTTTGCTGCCGGCACGGCTGTTGCGTGGGGCATGGTTTCACGGGAAACATTGCCCGCATTGGTCTCCGGAGCCGCCACAGGGGCGGCGGTCGTCAAAGGGGGAGTGACGGGTGCCGCCCCCGTGGCGTCTGTCGTGGGACCCTGCGGTGCCACGATGTTGAGCGCGATCGGCGCAAAGGCGATCTCTTCTAGGTAGTGCTCGATAGTCGGCTGATGCTTTTTGAGCTGCGCAATGGCAAAGCGCGACGGTGCCTCGATGGTCAAGGTGTCCTCGGTCAGGCTCACGGCACGCGATTGCCCCAACATGTTGATGAGGCGTGCATCTTGGCCGTCGCGCTGGCAAAAGGCGATGGCATCCTCCAGGATGATGCTTGCTTCCTCGTCCACTGTCTCTCCCGTTCCTTAACTTTGGGCACGCACGCGAGCGCTGCCGAGTTCGGTCAGATGGTATTTCTGACCGTGTTTGATTACCAAGCCGGCCTGCGCCAAGTCATTGAGTGTGCGTGACCACGTGGGTGCGGAGTTTCCAAATGCTCGCGCCAGGTCGGTGGCGCCGCACTCTTGGTTTTGAGCCAGATATCCCAGCGCCGCGTTGCCGCGCTCGCTCACAAATACGTCCGGTTGCGGCTGTGCGTATTGATTCGCCGCATTAGGATACATCATTTGAGCTGCTGGTTGTTGAGAACTCTGCATGGTTGGCATCGGCTGTTGAAAACTTTGCGGCCACTGTTGGTATGGCTGCGGCGGCATCTGCTGGGCCCAGGGATGGTACGGCTGCGGCATCTGCTGATACGGCTGCTGATAGCCCTGGGGATACTGCTGCATATATTGCTGGGAGTATCCCTGCTGCGGCATATATTGTCCCGGATATGCCTGCGGGTACGGTTGGAAGCCCATCTGCCGAGCTCCTTGCATGCCCGTCACCTGCTGCATCGCGGCTGCATCCAAATCGGCCGGGACCATGGACTCTGCCGAGCCTTGAGTTGTCGTCTGTCCCACGGGCTGGGGGTCCTGCATGGGCGGCATGCCGGGTTGATGCATCTGCTGCGAAACCATGGGCTGTTGCAGTGAGGACGCGGCCATGGTTTGCTGCGGAGTCATCATTGCTTGCTGCGGAAATGCTCCCGGCAGTGGGTATTCCTGCTGCCGGGCATCGGGGCGCACGGCAGCCCCGCGCCCTCCCGCGCGCTCAATTTCCTGCACGCGCTTGGGGTCGAGGCTCACCGTGACGACGGTGCCGTTGCCCATGTTATCTTCGATGGAGACTGCCCCGCCGGCGTTTTCCAGGTATTCCTGCACCATGGGAAAACCTGCCCCGGTGCCGCGTATATATCGCTTCATCTTGCTGTTTGCGCTGGTGACGCCAAAGTCGAAGGCGCGCTCTTTGTCGTCGATGCCCGGACCTTGGTCGGCAAAGCGGAGAGTTTCCCCGCCGTCCAGGATCGAGATAATGGGCTCGGCAAAGTGGGCGTGGATAAAGTTTTCGACAATCTCGCGGATTACCATGAGCGAGATGTGTCCGCCTTGCTCTTTCATGCACTGGTAGACGGTGTTAGTCGTCTCTTCCAGATACGTGCGGATGTCCTGCGGCTCGATGACGATCACGCGCGGGGTCGAAAGCATGTCGTCATAGACGGCGATGCGCGCCGCATACATGGTTTTCGGTGTCTGTTTCGATGCCTGCTCGCCCTCTTCGCGCTCTTCGCGTACGCCGTTGATGTGCTCGTTGTCGGGTGCCGGGTCACCGGAATCGACCATGGTGTAAAAGTCGTCAGACATGCCGCTCGCAATCTTTCAAAAGGTTTCGGATAAATAGTAGCTCACCGCGCAATGTTTCTCATCTTTCGACAAGTTTTCAAAACATGTTGAAAACTTTGGAAAATGGGCGAAAAGTTCTCAACATTGCCAACATGACCTGTTGAAAACTCGGTGAAATATCGTGAAAAGTTGGAGCCATACTCAAAAACTCATCCGGCTTATGGCGGAACCGTGTGAACTGCGCAACCTTTTACCTTTGATTTCTTGACATTTGAACATTGATTTCCCTACAATCTTCAAGCTCACGTGTCTATATCTGCGTCCGCGCCCTCGCGGACACTCGAAATGCAGCAGGAGGAACTTAAGATGAAGCGTACGTATCAGCCTAATAAGCGTAAGCGTGCCAAGACCCATGGCTTCCGTGCCCGTATGGCCACCAAGGGTGGTCGTGCCGTGCTCGCCCGTCGCCGCGCCAAGGGCCGCAAGCGTCTCACTGTCTAGCAGCGATACACACATCTCGCATGAAGACTATTAAGTCTCGGCAAGATTTCGAGCATGTGTTCAGTCAGGGGCGTCGTTTCAATCACCCTCTGATTCGAATGACCATATGTGAATCGGTTGGCGAAGGCGACTCTGGAAGGGTCGCCTTCGTTGGTGCTAAACGACTCGGCTGCGCAGTTGTGCGCAACCGTTCTAAGCGTGTGATGCGCGAGGCCGCCCGCAGCTGCGGATTTCCCGTTGCGGGTTATGACATCATCTTGTTCGCGACCCCCAAGACGAGGATCTCGTCGCCGGAGGAAATGAACGAGGCATTGCGTTCGCTAGTGATACGCGCCGGCGTTGCCGGGGAGGAGCGATGAGCAGTCACGTTTTGCGACGTGTTGCCATCGCTCCTATTCGCATATATCAACAGGTTATTTCGCCCTTATTGCCTGACGCCTGCATTTATTATCCAACGTGTTCTCATTACGCCGTCCAGGCTATCGAGAAATACGGTGTTTGTAGAGGCTGCTGGCTTGCCGTGAGGCGCATCGCTCGCTGCAATCCCCTGCACGTCGGCGGTTATGACCCTGTGCCCTAGCGGGCACTCGCTATCGGAGGAAAAATTACATGTGGGATTGGATCGTTAACATCCTTTTCGAGCTGCTCAAGCTCATCCAGACCTTTGCGGTCGACTGGGGCCTGTCCATCATTATCCTGGTGGTCATCGTCCGTCTGCTGCTGACGCCGCTCATGCTCAAGTCGACCAAGTCGACGGCCCGTATGCAGGTGCTGCAGCCCAAGATGCTCGAGATCCAGGAGCGCTACGCCGACGATCCCCAGCGTCAGGCCGAGGAGATGCAGAAGTTCTACAGCGAGAACAAGTTCAATCCGCTGTCCGGCTGCCTGCCGCTTCTGATTCAGATGCCTATCCTCATCGCCCTGTTTACGCTTCTGCAAAACCTGCCTCATTACTTTAACGAGGGCACCTTCTCGTTCTTCAACATTCTGCCCGATCTGACTACCACGCCGAGCGCCTCTTTTGCCGATGGCTTTATGGTCGCACTGCCTGCGCTGGTTTGCCTGATTCTGTTTGCTGTCCTGACCCTGATTCCGCAACTGTACATGTCGCGCAATCAGACTGGTCAGCAGGCCCAGAGCATGCGCATGATGGCCGTCGTCATGACCGTCATGATGCTCTGGATGGGTTGGAGCCTGCCCGTTGGTGTTCTTTTGTACTACGACGTATCTTCTGCCTGGCAGGTCATCCAGCAGATCTTTGTGACGCAGAAGGTTATCGAGAAGGCTAAGGCCGAAGAGGAGGAGCGTCTTAAGAACGCCCCGCTGCAGGTTGAGGTCACGCGTCGCGAGAAGAAGCCGCGCCCGCACAAGAAGAAGTAGCGGTATAGTAATCTTATTTAGGTACCTAACTTTTGGAGTACGTTATGTCTGAAGAGATCGTCGAGGATATGCTTGAGGAGGTTGCCCCGCAGGCCGCGGGCGATTATCTCGAGATTGCACAGCGCTACAAGGCTGGTGAAGAGCTTACGGATGAAGAGCTCGACACCATTGCCGATGTTGCGATTTCTATTCTTCGTTCCATCCTTTCGCATTTCGACGCCGCCAACTCTCCTATCGATGAGTATGAGGGCGACGAGGGCGAACTGATTCTTGATGTAACGGCTCCCGACCTTGCCGTGCTTATTGGTCGTCATGGTCGCACCCTTGATGCCCTTCAGGTTATGTTCTCGCTGTTGGTGAGCCGCAAGCTTGGCTTTAGGTATCCGGTCGTCGTCGACGTCGAGGGATATAAGAGCCGCCGCCAGGACAAGGTTGCCTCTATGGCTCAGTCTGCTGCCGAGCGGGCAGTTCGCACTCACAAAAGCGTTTCGCTTCCTCCCATGAATGCCTACGAGCGCCGTCTTGTTCATATTGCTCTTCGCGGCAACGATGCCGTCGACACGCATTCTGAGGGTTCTGACCCCGATCGTCATGTTGTGATTGTTGCTCGATAACCTAAACGAGCTTATCTTAAGGGGGCGTGGTTTCCACGTCCCCTTTTTTTGTCAAAAGTTCTTGATACACTGATTTTTGTCAGATAGGAGTTTGTCTTGTTTGTACTAACCGATGAGCAGACAAGCCAGATGCTTAGTCGCCTAATTTCGTATTGCGAAGACTATTCTTTGAAGGTCTCCCATGATGCCCTACGCTCCTGTATTGAGCATCTTGATCTTGTTTTGGAGGCTAATAAGACCACCAATCTAACGCGCATCCTAAATATCGAAGATGCGGCTGTTCTTCATATTCTTGATTCGCTTGTGTTGCTTCCCTATATAGACATAGCTCCAGAAGGCGCTTTGTTAGACATGGGTACTGGTGCTGGGTTTCCTGGTATCCCTTTGACAATTGCTAGCGGACGTAAGGCTACCTATATCGATTCGGTTGGCAAGAAGGTTGATGCCGTTAACTCATTTGTTGAGGCTCTCAGTCTCAAGCATGCTCACGCGGTTCATGATCGTCTTGAAGAATATGCCCGAAGCCATAAGAAACAGTTTGCTGTTGTTACCGCTCGTGCACTTGCACCGTTACCAGTTCTCGTCGAGTATGCTTCACCATTTCTAATAGATAATGGTCTCTTTGTTATTACTAAGGGAAACCCTTCAGACGTTGAACTTAAGTCTGGTCTAACTGCCGCTAGCATATGCGGGTTCACCACACTTATGACAGATGATTTAGATTTGCCAAATGGCTTGGGTCATCGCGAGTTTATCATTCTAAAAAAATCTCGTTCGGCAGCCATTTCGCTTCCACGTGCTAATGGCATGGCGAAGAAGAATCCGCTTGCCTAGATGTTTCACGTGAAACATAATGGATAGTAATTACTTGTTATGTTTCACGTGAAACATAACAGATGATGAATCGGAATGTTTCACGTGAAACATCCTCCGTTTAACAGCTTAAAATACACCAGGAGGGACCGTGGGATTTCGCGACGTTAAGCGTTCAAAGAGCGCAAAGGACACGCGTATCATTGCAATCATCAATCAAAAGGGTGGTGTGGGTAAGTCCACCACTGCTGTAAACCTTGCAGCAGCACTGGGTGAACAGGGTCGAAAGACGCTGATTGTCGATTTTGATCCACAGGGTAATAGCACGAGCGGCTTTGGAATCGAAAAAGAAGAACTCGATAACTGCATCTATGATGCATTGCTGAATGATGTTCCGGCAGAATCGCTTGTTCTTGATACAAATTGCAGTAAGGTATTTGTAATTCCGGCTACTATCCAGCTTGCAGGTGCTGAAATTGAGCTTGTAAGCGCGATTGCACGAGAAACGCGCTTGAAGGATCTGCTTGAGCCTGTTAAGGATGAGTTTGACTTTATATTTATCGACTGTCCGCCTTCACTAGGCTTGTTGACCATAAATGCGTTGACGGCGGCGGACAGTGTTCTGATTCCAATTCAGTGCGAGTATTACGCACTCGAAGGTGTCACGAAGCTGCTTGAGTCGATGAAGATGGTCAAAACACGCCTAAATAAGAGCCTTGACACCTATGGTGTGCTTATGACGATGTATGATTCGCGAACATCGCTCTCAAATCAGGTTGTCGAAGAAGTGCAGTCGTACTTTGGCGATAAGGCATTTAAGACCTTGATTCCGCGTACGGTTAAAATATCAGAAGCACCATCGTTCGGTGAGCCGGTAATTACATATGCGCCGCAAAATAAGGGTGCAAAGGCGTATATGAACCTTGCAAAAGAGGTGATCAAGCGTGCCTAGCCCTAGGAAGCGTGGCGGTTTGGGTCGCGGACTCAATGCATTGGTCTCCGAAGCAGAATATGAGACCGGCGGATCTGCGACGTCCGCATCCAATACTGCTTCGGAAACTAAACTTCCAATCGAAGATATAGTTCCAAACCCCAACCAACCCAGAATTCATTTTAATGAGACCGAGCTTCGAGAGTTGAGTGAGTCGATTCAGGAGCATGGTGTTCTTCAGCCGCTTCTTGTACGCAAGCACGATAATGGCTATGAGATTATCGCGGGTGAGCGCCGTTATCAGGCTTCTAAGCTCGCTGGACTTGAGGAACTTCCTGTCATCATAAAAGATGTTGATGATGAACAGATGCTTGCGCTTGCATTGATTGAAAATTTGCAACGCTCTGATCTCAACCCCGTCGAAGAGGCTAAGGGGTATCGACAGCTCATCGATGCGAGTGGTATGACTCAAGAGGCCTTGTCGAAGGCTGTTAGCAAGTCTCGCTCTGCAATCACCAATTCGCTGCGCCTGCTTGATCTTCCAGAGGTTGTTCAGCAGATGATCTTTGAAGGTAAGCTGACTGCTGGCCATGCTCGAGCAATTCTTGCGGTTCCATACGAAGATGCACGCATTAAGTTAGCTGAGAAGGTTGTTGCGGAAGGATTGTCCGTCCGCGCGACAGAAAATCTTGCTCCGTTGTTTTCTGCCGGAGAGACACCAAAAACGCCTCGAACCGCAACGCCTCAGTCTTTTAAGAAGGCGGCACGCGTTCTGCGTCAGGTGTTTAACACGAACGTTCGCGTAAAGAGCTCGCGCGGCAAGAACAAGATCGAGATTGAATTTAAGGATGAAGAGGAACTCTCTCGCATTCTTGGCGAAATCATTCAGTTTGATCAAGGAGGTCAGGATGAGGAATAAAGTTCTGACTGCTGTCGCTTTGGCTGCTACTGTTGCAGTTGGCGCTTTTGCCGGTTATAAGATTGCGACAGATGATGAATTGCGTGGTCGTTTACTTCGCGGAGCGCAGGATATCGTGGATACCTCAAAAAAGAAAATGGATGTTATGACCGAGGACGTTGCCATGCGTACGGCTCAGATGACTAAGAATCCCAAGATCAACCAAGATTGGGTTAATCATCAATGGGAAAATGTAGGTTTTTAGGTACCTAACAATGACTCATCTATTCTGAAGGATTCCTTGTCTGATCACCAGTACAGGGATCCCTAATATCGTCCTAAATAATGCTGGACAATCGTATGATGCAGATAATCGATGAATATGAAACAGCCCCGGTTGCAATTAAGCAACCGGGGCTTTCTGATGTTTCACATGAAACGTTTAGGCTGGTCTCCCCTACGCGTTCTTCTGAACTCTGAAACGCTGCTTGAGTTGGCCACAAGCCGCATCGATATCGTTGCCACGAGAGTTGCGAATCGTGGTCTCGATACCACGGGACTCAAGACGGCGTTGAAGGTCTTCTACCTTATGGATCGGTGACGGCTTGAGCGGGCTGCCCTCAATATCGTTGAGCTGAATCAGATTGACGTGGCACAGCGTGCCCTCGCAGAAGTCGCAGAGCGCCTGCATTTCGGGGTTGGTGTCGTTGACGCCCTCGATCATGGCATATTCGTACGTCGGACGGCGGCCGGTCTTCTCGGTGTAGAGCTGCAGTGCCTCGTGAAGGCGCAGGAGTGTGTATTTCTTGACACCGGGCATGAGCTTATTGCGTGTGGACTGGATAGCGGAGTGCAGCGAGATAGCTAGGGTGAACTGCTCGGGAATGTCGGCAAACTTACGGATGCCAGGAATAACACCGCTGGTAGACACGGTGAGATGGCGCGCTCCAATGCCGATACCGTCGGGGTCATTAAGGATGCGCAGCGCCTTAAGAACCTCATCGTAGTTGGCAAAAGGCTCGCCCTGGCCCATGAACACTACGCTTGTCGCGCGCTCGCCAAAATCATTGGAAACGTGAAGTACCTGGTCGACGATTTCCTGGGCGGTCAGCGAGCGCCTGAGGCCGTTGAGACCGGTAGCGCAAAAAGCACAGCCCATTCCGCAGCCGGCTTGGGTGGATACGCAGACAGAGAGCTTGTTACGACGGGGCATGCCGACGGTCTCGACAGAAATGCCATCGTGGTACTCGAGTAGGTATTTACGAGAGCCGTCCTTGGACACCTGCTTGGTGAGCTCGGTCGGCGTGTCGAAGGCAAAAGCCTCCTTTAACTGCTCGCGGAAAGCCTTGGGAAGGTTGGTCATATTGTCAAACGAACAAACGTTCTTCTCAAAAACCCATTCAATGAGCTGCTTCGCGCGGAAAGCGGGCTGGCCGAGTTCGGCCACGAGCTCGCGAATATCGTTTTGGCTCAAGTCGCGAATGTCCTGAGATTTAGTCCTGGGATTCATGGAAGCCTTTCGATTTTGGGGAAACGTAGGGGGTATCGCTACAATATGGTATCAGCTGCAGAAATCATAGAGGAGGAGTCTGCCCATGCCGGGTAAAAGCCTAGAGAACATGCACGTAGCGGTCTTGGCGGGCGGCCATTCCGCCGAGCGCGAGATTTCGCTCAATTCGGGAAAGAACGTCGTGGTGGCCCTAAAGGAGGCTGGCTACACTTCGGTGGAGCTGCTCGATACGGCTGCCGATGATTTTATGGTGACTATGGCAACTGGCGATTTTGACGTGGCGTTTATCGCCATGCACGGCGCCGGCGGCGAGGATGGCGCCATGCAGGGAGCCATGGAGACGCTGGGTATCCCCTATACGGCGTCGGGTGTGCTCGCCAGCGCGTGTGGCGCCGATAAAGAGGTTTCAAAGCTTCTGTATGCCAAGGCGGGCATCCCCATTGCCCCCGGTTTGGCGCTTGAGGCGGGCGACGAGGTTGATATCGATCGCATCGTTGAGATTTGCGGCGAGCGTTGCTTTGTAAAGCCCGCCGTCAACGGCTCCAGCTACGGTATCTCCCTGGTACACGAGCCCTCTGAGCTGCCTGCCGCCATCGCCAAGGCCTTTGAGTACGGCGATAAGGTGCTGGTCGAAAAGTGCATCGAGGGAACCGAGATTACCGTAGGCGTCTACGGCGAGGATGACGTGCGCGCCCTGCCGATCGTCGAGATTCGCAAGCCTGAGGACTGCGAGTTCTATGACCTGGATGTGAAGTACGTCGATCCCACGGATATCCACCGTATTCCGGCGCAGATTTCGCCCGAAAACTATGCTCGTGCCCAGGAACTTGCCTGTGCGGCCCACAGAGCCCTCGGCTGTCTGGGCATTTCGCGCAGCGATTTTATCGTGAGCGAGGACGGCCCCGTCATCCTCGAGACCAATACGATTCCCGGTATGACCGATACGTCGCTGTATCCGGACGAGATTCGTCATACCAAAGACATGACCTTCCCGCAGGTCTGTGACAGTCTGATTCGCATGGGTCTCCGTCGAGCGGGCATTGCATGCTAATCGAGGACGCTGTATCTCCTGGAACGCCGCAGTTTGTCATTGATTCCTATGCAACGCTCGCCGAGCGTGCCCGCACACAATCGTTTGGCCTTATCGAGGAGGATGTTATCGTCCTCGATACCGAGACCACGGGTCTTTCGGTCCAGGACAACGAGCTTATCGAGATTTCCGCGGCCCGTCTTTCGGGCCGCGAGGTCGTTGACCGCTTTGACACGTTTGTGCATCCCAAGCAGCTGATCCCTGCCGAAATCACTAAGCTCACAAGCATCACAAACGCCGATGTGGCCGATGCCCCCTCGGCTGTAGAGGCCGTGGCAGCGCTCGCCGATTTTGTGGGCGGGTGCCCGGTTATCGCGCACAATGCCACGTTTGACCGATCGTTCATCGAATCGGTCAAGGGCGGTGTCAACGTCAGCGACATCTGGATCGATTCGCTGGCACTGTCCCGTATCGCGCTGCCGCGCCTGGCATCGCACAAGTTGTCCTTTATGGCCGATCTGTTTGGCTGCGACTCCGTGTCGCACCGTGCAAACGCCGATGTCGATGCCCTGTGTGGGGTGTGGCGCGTGCTGCTGGTTGCCCTTACGGACTTGCCGCAGGGCCTTATGGCGCGTCTGGCGGATATGCACGCGGATGTTCCTTGGTCCTATCGTCCCATTTTCTCGTTTTTGGCAGGTCAAAACCCCGGCTCGATTTTCTCGCTTGCCGCCGCCCGCGCCGACGTGCTCAAGGCCGATCGCGCCGATGATCGCGTGGATGCCGACGAGCTGCCGGTTCTTAACATGCCGAGTCGCGAAGAGATTGAGGCGGATTATGCCCCTGGTGGCCTGGTCAATCGCATGTATCCCACTTATGAGCCGCGCGACGAGCAGATTGCCATGGCGCTCGAGGTACGCGACGCGTTGGTTACGGATACGCATCGCGTGATAGAGGCCGGTACGGGCGTCGGTAAATCGATGGCGTATCTCGTGCCCTTTGCCGAGGCCGCCCGCCGAAACAACATTACCGTTGGCATTGCGACCAAATCGAATAATCTTGCCGATCAGCTTATGTACCACGAGCTGCCAAAACTCGCCGAACAGCTGGACGGAGGCTTGTCATTCTGTGCGCTCAAGGGATATGACCACTATCCGTGCCTGCGCAAACTCGAGCGCATGAGCCGAAGTCAGACCGAGATTACCACCAAGCGCGATCCTGCCGACACGCTCACAGCGGTTGCGGTGATCATGGCGTATGTGTGCCAATCTGCCGATGGTGACCTCGATTCGCTCGGCATTCGCTGGCGCAGCGTCAACCGTCCCGACTTTACGACGGCCTCGCGCGAATGCGCTCGCCGCCTGTGTCCGTTCTTCCCCGATAAATGCCTCGTCCACGGTGCCCGTCGTCGCGCGGCGCATGCCGATGTCGTGGTCACAAATCATTCCCTGCTGTTTCGCAACGTTGCGGCCGAAGGGAGAATTTTGCCTCCCATCCGCCACTGGGTAATCGACGAGGCCCATTCCATCGAGCGCGAGGCGCGCCGCCAGTGGGCGCGCGTGGTCTCGGCAGACGAATCTCGTGTGCTATTTGAGCGCCTTGGCGGGTCGAGCTCCGGTGCATTGAGCCAGGTATCTCGTGATTTGGCGACATCCGAAGGCTCCACGCTTTATCTGGGGCTCACCGCGAAGGCGACGTCTACGGTCGCACGCGCGAGCATGGCACTCGCCGAGGTGTTTGACGGCGTGCGTGAGCTCGGCCGTCGCGCCCGCGGTGGCTATGACAGCGCAAATCTGTGGATTGGCCCCGAGTTGCGCGAGTCGGATGACTGGCATGACTTCTTGCAGTCTGCCAGCGCTGCTATCGATGCCCTGGAGCAGGCGGATAAAAATGTTGCCGCGCTGGTGCAGGCTGTCGCTGCCGATAAACCCGAGGTCGTCGTCGACCTGGGCGATATTTCGCGCCGTCTGCACGAGCTGGCCGAGAACCTCAAGCTCATCATTGACGGCACCGACGAGCATTATGTGTACTCGCTGCAGGTCAACCGCCGCCTACGTGCGGGCGGAGAATCCATGACCGCCGAGCGCATCGACATCGGCGAGGCCCTGGCGAACGAGTGGCTGCCCGAGGTGCATACGGCCATCTTTGCCTCGGCAACCATGACGGTGTCCAAGAGCTTTGAGCACTTTAACCATGCCGTAGGCCTCGATCGCATTGGCGCTTCGGCATCCTCGTCACTGCACCTGGATTCGAGCTATGACTTCGATTCGAACATGGCCGTAGTCGTGGCGGGGGACGTTCCCGACCCTCGCGACCGCGAGGGCTATCTGTCCGCGCTCGAGCGCGTGCTGGTCGATGCCCATCTTGCTATGGGCGGGTCGGTGCTCACGCTGTTCACCAATCGCCGCGATATGGAAGACCTGTACGCTCGGGTTGAGCCCAAGCTGGCTCGTGCCGGCCTGGAACTCAATTGCCAGCAGCGCAATTCGTCTCCCCGTCGCTTGCGCGATCGCTTTATCAACGAGTCGACCTCGTCGCTCTTTGCTCTCAAAGCATTTTGGGAGGGCTTCGATGCCAGCGGCGAGACGCTGAGATGCGTCATTATCCCCAAGCTGCCATTCTCGAGCCCCACCGATCCTCTCTCGTGCGAGCGCAATCTGCGCGAGGACCGCGCCTGGGTACGCTACTCGCTGCCCGAGGCGGTTCTCGAGGTCAAGCAGGCGGCCGGTCGCCTGATTCGTTCATCGACCGATTGCGGCGTGTTGATTTTGGCCGACCCGCGTCTGGTGACGAAGGGTTACGGCAAGAAATTTCTGACATCGCTGCCTACGAGCTCGTATCAGCGCATCGAAACGGCGCAGATCGGCCACTATCTTCAGTTATGGCGCCAAGCGCACGAACGCCATCGCTAAGAACGGAAGGCCAGTGCCTCGGCGGCATCACATAGACGCTTTGAAAGGGCGGGGTCGTCTGCGATGCGGATGGCTCCGCCCGCTGCGATAATCTGGCTAAACAGCCAGTTTTCGGAGCTATAGAAAACGGTCACGCTTGCCGTACCCTCCCCATCGGCTTTAATTGACCTGATACCTGCCCACCTCACGCGTTCTGCCATATCGAGCGGCATCAGGAGCTTAACGCTCTGGCTTGCCTGTGCAAGGGAATCGTGCAGGGACGTGGTTTCGGTCGTGTGGCGCACGACGGAGTCTTCCGTCAGCAGAAGCTCCTCGATCTTGTCCATACGGTAGGAGCGCTGCCCGTCTGCCTCGACATCCCAGGCAATCAGGTACGTTTGGTCGCCGTTGGTCGTGATCTTTAGGGGGTCGATCAATCGCCTGCGTGGATGCTGGTCGTCCAGGGAGCGGTAGGTGACGAGGCATCGCACACCATCCTGAATTGCACAGCAGAGTTGCTGCCAATAAGATCCACGGGAGACGGTATCGACAACGCGTTGGTTGTATCCGAGTTCCGCCGGAAGGAGTGCGCGCCGGATGCGCGCCGCCGCGCACTCCTCGATTCCGAGCGACTCCAATTCATGGTTGAGTACGGCGCCCTCGGCGGCACTCAGGCGAAGCGGCAGCACACGGCCCGCATCGCCGATGAGAACCACACGTTCATCGCGGCATTCGCAAATGATGCGCGCGCCCGATTCGCGGTCTGCGAGCGTCGAGATGATGCCGATGATCTCGTCGAGCGAAGTTCCGGAGATATCGAAGCGACTGCAGATTTCGTCTCGCGTCATGCCCGCCTCGCCGGCGGCATAGAGTGCCTCCATAATGTCAATGGAGCGCGAGAGCCTTTGTTCGCTGGTGAGCTTACGCACGGCCATGAGCGCTCACTGTCCTTTCGATGAGGCGGTTCCACGCCTGCTTGAGTTCGTTGGGCGCTACGGGCCTCATACCGTCAACACTGTGTTCCATGCAAAATGACGCCGCCGCATTCAGGTCGCGAACGTCAACGGTCCAGGTCCAGCCGTCTTTGGCGTGCTCGAGCCTGCCTCGCCCACGTGTGAGGCCGTGGACCATGTCGGATTGAGCCTGCGGAGCAAACGAGAAAGTTGCCGTGACGGGCTGGCAATCGGAGAAATCGAATTCAAAGAAGAGGTAATCGTTGAGATTGAAGTCTGCGGGAATGGCGTAGGCCCGCGATGGACGCCACGCACGAACGATGCGATCGCAGCGAAAGGTTCTGATTTTTCCGGTGGCGTCATCTAGGCCGCAAAAGTAGGCCGTTCCTTCGCGCTCGAACATGCCGTAGACGCAAACAGTGCGTTGTCGTTGCTCACCCCGTCCGTTTTGATACAAAAAACGCAGCGCGCATCGGTCGGCAAACGCGCTCCATACCGCATCGACCGTCGGCGAGTGAACAACGGGGGGCTCGGCCGTATTCGTCTCGCCGGTAAGATAGGCAATTTTGGAGCGTATGTCGGCGAGCGGGGTCGCAAAGGCCGAAGAGCCCGTGGTGAGGGTCTGATCGATAGCGTTTAGCAGAATGTCGGCATCGTCTGCGGTGATCAAGCCGCCCGCGGCAAACGTATGCTCACGGTCGATTGTCCAGGCGCTCTCCTCGGTCTCCTGGGCACCCGCGGCGCGAACTTCCTTGATCACAATGCCCCGCTCGAGCAGCTTGTCGCGGTCGCGGCGAAACTTTCGCTTATCCGAGTCGACGTTGCCCGATCCGTAGCCTAGGTCAGAATCCAGCACGATCTGCTCGGTTGTTAGAGGCTCGGGGGAACTGTTGAGGACAAAGAAAAGGTTGAGGATACGCTGGGCGGTTTTGTCGAAACCGGGTTCTGGCGCATTTGTTTTGTTTGTCGCGGTCATATCGCTTACCGTCATAGAATCCTCGCATGGGAAGGTTATTTGATGCCATGATTTTAATCCGATATGGAGATTAGGCTATATCCTTGTCCGCTCAGTGCGTTAAGATGCCCAGATTTCGGCCGATTGCGTTCGCTCGGGGTATACTTTCGACTATATACGGTTCTAATGTGCAAGCATTGGGCCTATTTGTCGGATTATGGATGTGGAGCGCACATGGCGAACACCCAGAACTATATCAATCATCTGCTACAGGGCACGGGCATCACGCCGGCGTGCAGCGAAGAAGAGCGTTTGGCTGCCGAGGATATCGCCCAGATCTTCCGCAATCATGGCTTTGATCCCGAAGTCCAGGAATTTAACGCTCCTGCACCCAGCAGGCTGGCATTTGCCGTCACAGGCATTCTGTCTTTTGCCGGCGCCCTGCTTATGGGTATTGGCGGCAGCATCGGCTTAATCGGTGTTCTGCTGGCCATCGTCGGTGCCGTGTTGTATGTGCTCGAGCGTACCGGTCGCCCTGTTATCTCTCGCCTGGGCAAGACGGGCGTGAGTCAAAATGTCATTGCCTATCACAAGGCCACAGGTCCGCTTGCATCTCCGCGCAACCGTCCGGTGGTTGTTGTCGCCCATTACGATTCTCCGCGTGCCGAGCTCCTCGCTCGCGAACCGTACGCGCCGTATCGCGCGCTCATCGCCAAGATGCTGCCGGTCGCCACGATTGTCCCCGCTGCCGTCGCCATTCTGCGTATACTGCCGCTCCCCGGCGCTCTGAAGGTTCTGCTTTGGATCGTTGCGATCCTCGCCTCTCTTGTGGCGCTCGCCAACGCGGCCAATATCATTGCCAACCGTTTTGTTCTTCCCTATACGTCCGGTGCGGTCTGCAATAAGTCTTCTGTAGCCGCGATGCTCGGTGTCATGGATAACGTTGCCCCTTACCAGGGCGAAAAGGAGTTCCCTAACGACATTCCGTTTGATGACTATTTTGGTGAGCAAAAGCGTCGTGCCGAGGAGATGGCGCGCGCGGCGGCTGAGTATGCCGCTGCCCAGCAGCAAAACGACTACGGCAACACGATCGAGTACGAAGAACCCTCCTACAACGAGGACGAGTTTGGCCAGCCGATCGCTCCCGAATCCGAGCAGGGCGAAGTTTTTGACGAACAGATCGATGGCTTTGAGGGTGCCTCAGCTGACGAAACCCTGATTGGTGTCATTGCTCCCGAGGCTCAGGCTGAAGCCGAGGTTGCTGCCGAGCCGGTCGCGGATGAGGATGCCGTCGAGTCGATTGGGGCGCCCGCTGTCGCCGAGCCGAGCGAGCCCGAGCCTAAGCTGTATCGCAATGCTGCCGGTAATATTCGCTTTGGTTCTGATGCCATTCGTGCCCTGGGGATGCTTCCCGAGTCGTGCACGCTTGATTACGAAGAGGGCGAGGAGCCGACGGTCGATCCCGAGCCTGCTTCGGTTGAACCTGTCGCCGCGCCTGCCGACGAGCCCGTCGTCGATACCGAGCCCGAGACGGAACCCGAGCCCAGCCCTGCACCCGAGCCGGACACCGCTGCACCCGCTCCGGTTGTTCAGGATGTGTACGACGATTCCGCCAGCGATTACGATGAGTATCCGCAGCGCGTTTCCTATGAGAGCGATACCGATTTTTCGGCCGATCTACCGGTCGCGACGCCCCATGCCGATATAGCATCTGCGTTCTCTTCGATTGGAGCCAGCGCTTCAAGCTTCTTTAAGGGCGCACTCGCTAAGGGTAAAAAACTTGTCGACGACCTTGAGGAAAAGCGTGCCGCTGCGCGCGAGGTGGCAGAGCAGGAGGCTATTGCCCACCAGCAGGCTGCCGAGGCCGAGCGTGAGCGTGCGGCGCGGGAATTTGAACAGCATGAGGCTGAGCAGCCTGCCGCGACGGAGGTCGCCGAGGCTACGACGTCCTTTGAGGCCCAGCAGCCAATCGACGCCACCGAGACGCTCGATGCCGCGAAGTTCGATGCCACGATAACGTTCGAGAAGCAGGGTACTGCCATCGCCGATCCCCTTTCTGTTTCCGATGAGTCCCAGGATGCTGCAGATGAGATCGAGGCGCCCGAAGCCGAGCCGGCTGAGAGTGTCGATGCCGAGCAGGTTGAGAACGTTGACGCCGAGCCGAACACCGCCGACGAGATTGAAGCCGACGCGACGGTCGTCGTTGAGCAAGAAGAGACCCCGGTGATTTCTAACGCCGATGAGTCCAGGCCGTACTCTACGCAGATCTTTACCATGCCTGCCCCGAGCGATCCCGGCTCCACGGTTGCCAACCCCGCATCGGCGCAGGTCGAGACGGTTGATTCGCTCATGGCGCAGATTTCGTCCAAGGCCGCACCGCGTCCGCAGATGAATATCCCCGATCCCGCTTCTGCTCCGGTGCTCACACCTTCTTCTTCGCCGCTTGCCTCGGTCCCCGATCCATCGCTGCCCTCGATGCAGCAGGCCAACGTCGCATCCCGCACATCCCTCTTCGATCTCCCCGACCCCTCGGCTCAGGCCGACGATCCTTTCGCGACGGCTCAGGGGCCCGAGCCCACGTCGGCGCCGGTTGCCCCCTCCATGCCCGTTTCTTCGGGCGCTCAGCCCATCGAAACCATCTCGGCTCCCGTCGTCAAGGAGGCAAAGCCTCAGAAGCGCGGTCTGGGCGGCTTGTTCGGACGCAAAAAGAAGAATGAGCAGAACAGCATGAGCGACTGGCTGGGCGTCGAGGATGACTACGATGCCAAGAAGTCTGGCCGCGGTATCGGCTCTTGGGATAACTTTGAGGACGATGATAACGGCTGGAAGGGCGGTGCCACCTCTTCTGACGGCGCTTCTGCCGAGGACATGCTTTCGGCTGTTGCCTCCATGGGTGATGACGAGCTGCTTGGTCACGATATCTGGTTTGTGGCAACGGGTGCCTCGGATTGTGACGGCGCCGGTATGAAGGCGTTCCTCGAAGCCCATCGCGATAAGCTGCGTGGTGTGTTCTTTATCAATCTTGAGTCCATTGGAGCCGGTAGGCTTTCGGTCGTGACGGTCGAAGGCGAGCAGCAGTTGCTCAAGGGTGATCGCCGCATCATGAATCTGGTCAGCAAGGTGTGCAAGTCGTTCCACGTTGATTGTGGCGCGTTTGAGATGCCCTATGCCAAGACCGATGCCTATGCCGCGCTCGAGGCGAGCCGTCGCGCCCTCACAATTGCCGGTGTCGATGGCCCGCGTCTTGCCTGCGCGCGCACCGAAGACGATTTGCCGTACAACGTCAACCCGACGAACATCGCTACGGTGTCCGAGGTTGTCACCGAGGTCATCCGCCGTTCGTAGCGGACCTCTAAGGAGTTAGCGTGTTTTCATATATCAAACGCCATTGGCCCGTCTATGTGGTTCTGTTTTTGATCGCCATCGCCATGGGTCTGGGGGCCGCATATATCGTGGGCGCTAAGGGGTCGACGCCCAGGTCCACGATGAGCGAAGAGGTGGAGCAAGAGCAGAGTTTGGGTGCCGACGGCATTTCGGATGGCGATCTGCAACTTGTTGACGGCGGGTCTGCGTCTACGGAATAGCCTTTGGTTACATACGCCAGATAACGGGCGAGCCGGCATATCGGCTCGCCCGTTATTTCTACCTACTCCTCTTTTGATGCCGAGCTTAGCCAAGTGAGCCAAATTGCTGTGCCACCGGCGGTCAATAATGCGGTGAGAAAAGAGATGATGGGTGCATTGCCCGTATTTGGAAGATCCTGCGGAATGGCGCATTTTTGAACAACACGATCTTTATCGTGCGACTCGAGTTTTTCGCCTCCTCCGTTGCGGCAAAGGTCAACACGGGCACTGTTGGCGAGTGCGGTTTGGGGCGTATAGGATGAGGTTGCACACATCCGGATGATTGCTCCGTGTAAATCCGATTTGAGGGATGCCGCCGCGTCGTCAAGGTCGTCATGCTCGTCTTTAAGCCCATTGCGATTCCAAGAATCGTTGTCGCGCCGGGTCGTAAAGTCTGCGGAAACCGAGCCATACTCAAAGCGAATCCCCGTGATAACATCGTCGTCCGAAAGCGTAAGGTCCTTTACTTCGAGGGTGGAAGACTCCGTGGTCGAGACATCGGCTTTCCAAAGACTCCAGCCATCGTAATCGACAATCCGCACATCCTCGCCCAGCCGCTCTTTGACCTCGGCTGTCTCGAGCCACGGGTTGGTGTGTTCATCGTCAAGTGTGGCGTTGGCCTTTTCCTTTATGCCCAACTTGTCTGCCGGTGACGTTCGATACCAAACATTGCAGAGCCCGTTTAAGTCGCCGACGGCGATCGGGGTTTTAATGGCGACAAGTTTGGCCGTGCCGTCTTTGGCACATTCGAGATCGTCGGTGACGGTGAACTCGTCGACCCAGGTGCTCGATTCGTTTTGAGCGTCGATGGTGTAGGAATAGGAGCCCTTTCTGTCGGGTTGCGTCGCCGCCCGGTTTTTACCGTCGCCGTTCGCCACTGTTCCCTTTGCGGTTGGCCGCGCGATTTCTTGTCGCTTGTCGACGCTCCCCTTAATCTCAATCGGTGCATCCGTCATGGTTACGGCCTGGATCTTCCCCGTATCCTCGACTTCAAAGGATACGTCTTCAGCGAGGTCATAGGAGCGCGGGGACATTGTTTCGCGTAGGGTATAAGAACCGGGTTCAAGGTGCTCCACGCGATGGGGCTGCTCGGATGATATCCAAGAATCAATTTCTGTTCCATCGGCGTCGCATAAGACCAGTCGGGCGCCTTTAACTTCATGCTTGCCTGTCATATCGACCTTGGAGAAATCGACCTTGGTGTAATCATTAGACAATTCGATCTGCGACTCGACCACGGGGACCTTCTGGTCGATATAAGTAAGCTCAACGATATGTGCTGTCCGATCAAGTAGATAGCCGTCGGGAGACTGGGTTTCAACGACTTCGTATCGTGCCGTTCCGCAACCCAGCGAAAGGTTGTCTACGCGAGCTTTACCCTGTTCATCAGTTGTGACGGCGGCAACGGCTTCACCGGCAAGGGCGGCAATGTGGCCATCGGGGCAAACGATATCGTCGGCAGCGCGAATTTCAAACTTGGCACCAGATAGGGCACTGCCGTCTACTGCGTCAGCCTTCGCGATCTCGATGCTTCCGGTTGCCGCGCTGTTGAAATACGAGACGGCGGCGATAGGTGTGAGATCTGCATCGGCAGGAATCGTCACCTTCAGTTCGTCACCCACAAGGTAGGGCGCTTTGGCTGCGACTTCTCGTACGTAATATGTGCCCGGCTTGAGCGATTCTGGCAACGTGACGGTGCCGGTCGCATTGGTGGTAAAGGTGTTCATAACGTTGTGCGTCGGATACCAGCATGTTTGAGAGATGGGTTCACGGTTGCTGTTGAGCAGCTGAAAACTAAATCCGGCAAGGGGGACGGAAGCTCCCGTCTGGGCATCGCGTTTGATGATTTGGAGATGTGTCGAAAGGGTGTGATTGTCCACTATGTACTGAAGCTTGGCTCCGTCGGCGATTTGCTCGGGCGCGATGGTCCAATCTTCTGCCCGCTTGAAGCCTGCGGGAACAGTTTCCGGGACCTCGCGAACGGTATACCCCTCACGATCGTAGGGGATGGCTCCATGGACGCCGTCCGGTCGTGTGCCCGCGCCAAACCAGGCCTTGGGCTGGTCTTTGGTGGATGCGAAGCCATAGATATTTGTCGTCAATGTGCCTACGACCTGCTTAGAGCTGTTGCTGACGATTTCAAAGACGACGCCTTCCGCTGGCTGTTCTAATCCCGATTGCTCGCCGTTCCCGTAATCCTTGAACTTGGAAATCTCGAGGTCAAACGCAACATGAGTATTGGGGATGCGGCGTTCGAGCTCAACGACGCCCATGTCGTTTAGTTGATTGGGGCCGACCGTATAGGTCCAGCTGTCATGGGGGAGCAGGTAGCCCTCTGGTGCTTTCGATTCGTAGAGAGTAAAGGTTCCCAGGGGAATGCCGCTTAAGGTCGCCTGGCCATCGCCTTCGGTCGTGAAGGTACGCGTCCACCCAGGGGTAGATTGCGAGACACAGGTAAATTCGGCTTTGGCGAGCGTGGTTCCCGCCTGCGCTCCGGCATTCGTGGCGGCATCGGTTTTGACGACACGCAGCGTGATAGAACCTGGCTGCTCGTTGATTGTGACATGTCCGCCGCTCTTTCCGGTGGTAAAGGCAATGCGATCGCGTCGGGACAGATAGCCTGTCGGCGCTTTGGTTTCGATTAGGTAGTATGCCGTGTTGGGCAAAAGTGTTGCCCGTGCACGACCGTTGCCGTCCATTTTGATGCTGCCGACGTGTTTGTCTGTGTTTTCCTCAAAGATGTTAAACGTCGCCCCACCTAACTGATACGTATCGTTCCCGCTGGTAATGACAGTGTCTGCAGATCTTTTCTCAAAGGATACGTTGATGGTGGGCAAAACGTAGAGCATATCCTGGTGCCGGCCTTCGTTAGAGACGGGTCCGTGATAGCGTCTGGCGCGATGCGGGTCGGCCTTAATATTTCCGGCTTTTGCGTTGTCGTAGAGCCAGCGCGCCGCCGCGACAACCTCGGCGTCTTGATCGAACTTGCCGCTTTTGGCAACGCCGGCGTTGTTTGTATACGCAAAAGAGCCATCGGGGCGCGTGGTTCCTTTGAGCATCCACACGGCAATCTGGGTTGCGGCGCGGGCGCGTTCGGCCGTTAGGTTATGGCCGCCAAATGATGTGGCGGAGGGGTATCCATGGCAGATGACGGCGGCAAACTCGTTGTCGAGCCATGTCCAACCCTGATTGTAGGTCCGCCAGGGTCCTCCTGGGCTGCTGGGGCCGGGGCAGTCTTGGTTCATGCAGTAAGAAATCGAGGCGTCTTGTGCCTCGTACTTGCCAATGCCAAACGGTCCGCACATATCGCTGATGGTGCGAAAACTAAGCGTATCGTTTCCATCGACGGCGCAGGCGGTACCAGGCGTGGCGCAGGCTAGAAACAACAAGAGGAATAGGAGCAGCGGTGCTGTTGCGATTGCGCTGTGGACAGAGTGCGTGGGTGCATTGGACATGGCTGCTCCTTATCCTTTGTGCGCCGCGCTGGGAGATTGCGGCGCGTGGGATGAGATTAGCGCCGGGGGTCATACGGGTAAGTACCGCGAGCTGACCAAGAACTTGCCAAGTTCCCAACAGATGGAGACCGGTTTTAGATAATCAAACAAAAGAGCAGGTAGAAGACGGTGTAAAACAGGTTACTCGAGTCCCTGTTTTCGCAATTCGAGCAACAAGAAGATGATTTTCCATGCGTAAAACAAGGGTTAGTGCCCTTGTATCAAACAAGACAACCGCGTTATACTATCCCCCACATATGCGGGCATCGCCAAGTGGTAAGGCATCAGCTTCCCAAGCTGACACTCGCGGGTTCGAGTCCCGTTGCCCGCTCCAGTTAAAAGTACAAGCACGGCACCATCACGGTGTCGTGCTTTTTTCAATAAAGCGCCGGGACTCGAACCCGACAGGGTGCGAGCGTTAGGCAAATGGCAAAATGTTAGGTTAATACCTGCTGCCTATACTTGCACCTGCGCACGGTACAATGGTTGAGTTACGACCAACGTGCCAATAACCAAAAAGGAGCCGCTATGATCGATCGCTATACCCGCCCGGAGATGGGACACATCTTCTCCCTCGAGAACAAGTATGCCATTTGGCAGGAGATTGAGGTTCTGGCCTGCGAGGCCCAGGCGGAGCTCGGCAAGATCGGTATTTCTAAAGAAGAAGCTCAGTGGATCCGCGACCACGCCAACTTTGAGAAGGCGAAGGTAGACGAGATCGAAGAAGTCACGCGCCATGACGTCATTGCCTTCCTGACCAATATGAAGGAGTATATCGACGCCGATGTTCCCGAGGGCGAGCCTAAGCCCAGCCGTTGGGTTCACTATGGCATGACCAGCTCTGACTTGGGCGATACGGCCCTGTGCTATCAGCTCACCCAGGCCTGCGACCTAATTATCGAGGACGTCAAGAAACTCGGCGAGATCTGCAAACGTCGCGCTTTCGAGGAGCGTAACACGCTCTGCGCCGGTCGTACTCACGGCATCCACGCCGAGCCTATGACCTTTGGTATGAAGTTTGGCTCTTGGGCCTGGGAGCTCAAGCGCGATCTGGATCGCCTTGAGGACGCTCGCAAGAACGTCGCCTTCGGTGCCATCTCGGGTGCCGTTGGCACCTACAGCTCCATCGAGCCGTTTGTCGAGGAGTATGTCTGCGAGCACCTGGGTTTGGTTCACGACCCGCTGTCCACGCAGGTTATCAGCCGCGACCATCATGCCTACCTCGCCGGCGTCCTTGCCACCACGGCTGCCACCTGCGAGCGCATTGCTACCGAGGTTCGCAATCTGCAGAAGACCGATACACTCGAGGCCGAGGAGCCGTTCCGCAAGGGTCAAAAGGGCAGCTCCGCCATGCCGCACAAGCGTAACCCCATCACCATGGAGAAGGTCTGTGGCCTGTCGCGCATCGTGAAGTCCAACGCCCAGGTCGCCTTCGACAACGTTGCCCTGTGGCATGAGCGTGACATTTCGCACTCTTCTGCCGAGCGCGTCGCCCAGGCCGATAGCTTTATCGCGCTTGACCACATGTTCCAGTGCCTTATCCGCGTTATCGATGGCCTCCAGCTGTATCCGGCTCGCATGATGGCCAACCTCAACAAGACCCGCGGTCTCATCTTCTCCTCCAAGGTTCTGTTGGCCCTCGTCGATACGGGCATTACCCGTGAGGACGCCTACGCAATCGTGCAGGAAAACGCCATGGCGACCTGGCATGAGGTGCAGGACTGCGTTTCCGGCCCCACCTTCAAGGAGCGCCTCGAGGCCGATCCGCGCTGCACCGTCAGCCAGGAGAAGCTCGACGAGATCTTTGATCCGTGGGACTTCCTCACCCGCATCGATACGGTCTTCGATCGTCTGGAGCAGCTGAGCTTCGAGTAGGTTCGGGCATAACGTTAGCTTTTTAGGGCGCTTTGCTGGTAATGTGTGTTGCCGGTAAAGCGCCTCGTTGCATTTAAGGAAAGACGGGGATAATAGTCGTCTCGAATGACATTCTGAGAAGGAGATCGCATGATTTCGTTTGATTACAAGCCCCAGGGCGTGTGTACTCGCAATATTCACCTCAATCTTTCCGATGACGGCAGCAAAGTGCTGGGCGTTGAGTTTACCGGCGGCTGCAACGGCAACCTCAAGGCCATCTCTAAATTGGTCGAAGGTGTTTCTTCCGATCGTGTGATTGAGGTGTTGGCCGGCAATACGTGCGGCACGAAAAAGACCTCCTGTGCCGACCAGCTTACGCGTGCCATCGAGGCCGCGCGTGCCGAGATTGCCTAATGAGTATTTTTGATCGCGTTAAGAATGGGGTAACGCGCCGAGGATTTGTGTTGGGTGGTGCTGCCGCGAGTGCTGCCACGCTGCTTGCGGGGTGCTCGAAAAAAACGGGCACCAGCGATGATGCTGCCGGTGAGCCGCAGGTTATCAAAGATGATTCCAAGATCGTCTCGATTACCGAAGAGTATGAGGCCGTCGACATTGATCTTAAGCCGACGGCGTCGTGGACGTTGCCATTGGGGACGCTGCTGTACTACTGCGATGGAGGTTACGCTGCGGCGATGATGGCTCCCGCATCTGCGCTGCATGCCAACACGCTTGGCGTGTTCAACATGGGGGACGGCTCACTCACCACGTTGATTGACGATCCTGTCGAGGGTTCCGGTTATGCGTTTTACGACGTTCGCGCCACCGATAGCGTGTTTGCGTGGGTTGAGATGAACTACGCGAATTCGTCGTGGAAGCTCTATGCGCAAACCCTGTCGGGCGCGGCGCTTACTGGTAATGCCGTTGAGCTTGATCGCGGCGGTGAGGATTACGACCCTCCGCTGTTTACCGCCTTTGACTCGTCGGTCATCTGGTACAAGATGCCTTCGACCGGTGGCAATAAGACCGGCAGCGATTCATATTGCTACCGCCGTTCGCTCGATGAATCTAAAGCGGAGGCAATCTGGAAGTCGACAGGCCGCTTTGCGTCTGCACCGCGCGTGAGCGATGGCATCCTGACTATCTCACCCCGCGTGCGCAATGACGAGGGCGTCTACTACGGCATGACGGCGATCGACCTGACGGACGGCAACAATACCAAGAGGGCTCAGCTGGTCCTTCCTTCGTCGGTGTCACCTTTCGAGGCCGTATATATGGGCGATACGTTTGTGTTCTCCATTGAGGCGACCTATGCCGGCGTGGGCGGCCTGGGCAATATGGGTACCTACATTGGTAACGAGGGCGGCCCGTATCAATTTCTATCGCGCGAACCGCTTGCGTGCGCTGCCGGCAGGAAGGGCAAATATCTGGTTAAGGTTCAGGCATCGCATTTTCTGATCGATACCTCCGCTAAAACCTATGGTTCGCTGCTGTCGCCCGACCGCGCTCTCGAATATGGCGATTATCCAGCTACGGCGGGAAAATCGAATACGTTTTTAACCTATGCCACGGTGCGCAATAGCCAAGGAATTCCCGAGACGGTTACCGCTCGCCTGTTCTCTCTTTAGCGCCGAGGGGTTAAAAAGGCGCCAACGGGGGAATAAGCCCATTGTAACCGTGAGTACCGCCCGCCGAGCTGTCGCGCCCATGCGATGCCCGGTGGGCTCAGGTGCGTTAAAATGGGCTTGTTCTTAGCTAATTGAGACAGGGGGGCCGTGTTATGGCTTCAGATGCAAAAAAGATTCTGCTGGTCGAGGACGAGAAGGCGATCCGTGACGCTGTCGCTGCCTATCTCGAGCGCGAGGGCTACTGGGTTGTTGGCGTTGGCGATGGCCAGTCTGCGATCGAGGAGTTCGAGAAGCACCAGTTCGACCTGGTTGTGCTCGACCTTATGCTCCCCAAGATCCCCGGCGAGCGCGTTTGCCGCACTATCCGCGATACCTCGGATGTGCCCATCATCATGCTTACAGCCAAGGGCGAGATCGAGGATCGCATCATCGGCCTCGAGCTTGGTGCCGACGACTACCTGATCAAGCCGTTCTCGCCGCGCGAGCTCGTCGCCCGCGTTCGCGCCCTGTTCCGTCGTGCTCACCAGGCAGACGAGCCCGCCGTTGAGGTACTCGACTTTGGCGATCTGGTCATCGATATCTCGGGCCACAAGATCTTGGTCGAGGGCAAGGAAGTTGATTTGACCGCTTCCGAGTTTAAGCTGCTCACCACGCTTGCTCGCCATCCCGGTCGCGTCTATAACCGTATGGAACTGGTCGAGAAGGTGCTCGGCTACGACTTTGAGGGCTACGAGCGCACCATCGACAGCCATGTGAAGAACCTTCGCGCCAAGCTGGGCGACGACCCCAAGAAGCCTAAGTGGCTCTATACCGTTCACGGCGTCGGTTATCGCTTCGAGGCTCCGGCCAAGACCGATAAGTCGGACGAGAAATAGGTAAATCACATATGACACCTGCGCGCTTTGAAATCGGACAAAAGCACAAGCAGGAGAACGAGGCGGGTTCCAAGGCAAGTTGGAACACGCCTCGTTCCGATTCACGGCCGGCGATGAGCTATCCCTCGCGTATGGCTTTGGCTTTTGCCCTGACATCGCTCATGACGGTATTGGTGCTGGTGGGCGTTGTCTCCGTTGTGTGGGGCACCGTCTTTTCGGATTACACGCGCTCCAATATCGTCGAGATCGCCAATTCTGCTGCCGAAAAGCTTGCGACGTCGTATGAGGAAAACGGCAATTGGACTGCGGGCGAGCTGCGCACGGTCGCGACATCGAGCTTGGTGTCCGACGACCTGGGTATGCAGGTCGTCAACAAAAAGGGCGTTGTCGTTTATGACGACTCATGGCCTTCGGCAAGTGCGACCGCCGATGTGCGCGAGAGCGAATTGCCGTCGAACAGCTCGAGCGGTAAAAAGGCCTCGCATAGCCCGGTCTCGTCAGCGCCCACCGACTCCGATAGCGTTGCCAACGTCGAAATCGTTACGTCCTCTGGCGAGCATGTCGGACAGGTAAAGCTATGGGCTATCGGCTCCGACGCTCTGCTCACTAAGGCAGATTCTGCGTTTAGGGAGAAGACCTTTAACGCCATGGCTCTTGCCGCGGTTGTTGCAATCTGCATCTCGGTCGTTATCGGATCGCTCGTGTCGCGCATGCTTACCAAGCCGATTCATCGTATTACGAGCACAGCCAAGCAAATTCGCGACGGCGATCTGTCTGCTCGTACGGGCTTGCGCGGCGATGACGAAATCGATCAGCTGGGTGAGACCTTTGACGAGATGGCCACCTCGCTCGAGAAAGATATGAAGCACGAAAAGCGCCTGACCTCGGATGTCGCACACGAGCTTCGTACACCGCTCATGGCCATGCTTGCAACGGTCGAGGCCATGCAAGATGGCGTGTATCCCACCGACGACGAGCATCTGGAGACGGTCGCTTCCGAGACGCGTCGCCTCGCTCGTTTGGTGCAGCAGATGCTCGACCTATCGCGTATGGAAAACAGCACGGCTCCGCTCAATCTCGAACCGGTGGACATGGTTCCGTTCGTGCGATCGATTGTGAACGGCCAGGAGCGTCTGTTTGCCGACCGTGACCTTCGCCTTCGCTTTGCAGATGAAACCCAGGGGCACGACGATGTCGTCGAGGCCGATCCCGACATGATCACGCAATGTGTCATCAACCTCATGAGCAACGCCATGCGCTACACCCCCGAGGGTGGTTGGGTCGTAGTGTCGGTGCTCAGTGACCGCAAGCATGTCAGTATTGCCGTTTCGGATACCGGTATCGGTATTGCCAAGGACGATCTGTCGCGTATCTTCGGACGATTTTGGCGCGCCGATGCCAGCCGCGCCCGCGAAGCTGGCGGCCTGGGCGTCGGCCTCGCCGTAACTAAACAGATCGTCGAGCGTCACCATGGCTACATATCCGTGGAGTCGGAGCTTGGAAAGGGTACGACTTTTACGATTCATCTGCCCCGCGAGCACACGGCGGACGCGGCATCTACTACAATGGAGCACTAGCTTTTCGCTATTCGGTGAAGGAGGGACCGCGTCCCTGCCGCTCCGAGTTTGCGAAAACGTGCGGTAAAGAACCCGCATTTCTGTCGTATTTAGGTAAGGAGTGACTCACGTGACAACGATGGAGCGTCGTCCGGATTCCCGTGGCAAGGTTCGTGATATCTACGATGCCGGCGAAAACCTGTTGATGGTCGCCACCGATCGCATTTCTGCGTTCGACTTTATTCTTCCCGACGAAATTCCGTTTAAGGGAGAGGTGCTCAACCGTATCTCGGCGTTCTGGTTCGACAAGTTTGCCGATATCGTCCCCAATCACCTCGTCTCCATCGATCCGGCGGATTTCCCCAAGGAGTTTGCCGAGTATCGTGACTATCTCGCAGGCCGCGCCATGCTGGTTAAGAAGGCCCAGACGATTCCTATCGAGTGCATCGTCCGCGGCTATCTGACCGGTTCGGGCAAGAAGACCTACGACGAGAACGGCACCGTCTGCGGCATCCAGCTGCCTGAGGGCCTGACCGAGGCCTCCAAGCTCCCCGAGCCGCTGTTCACCCCGTCCACGAAGGCCGAGATCGGTGATCACGACGAGAATATCTCGTTTGAGCGTTGCTGCGAGATCGTTGGCGAGGACATCGCCACGCAGATCCGAGATCTGTCTCTTAAGATCTACAAAGCTGCCGCCGAGTATGCAGCGACCCGTGGCATCATCATTGCCGACACCAAGTTTGAGTTTGGTGTCATCGATGGCAAGGTCACGCTGATCGACGAGTGCCTCACGCCCGACTCCAGCCGTTTCTGGCCTGCCGCCAGCTACGAGGAGGGTAAGATTCAGCCTAGCTACGACAAGCAATTCGTCCGCAATTGGCTCAAGGCCAACTGGGATATGACGGGGGAGACCCCGCATCTGCCCGCCGAGGTCATCGATGGCACGTCCGAGCGCTATCGCGAGGCCTTCCAGATCATCACGGGCTCCCAGTTTACAAGCATGAAGGAGAACGCGTAAGTGAGTACCCGCAGCGCCACGAACAAGCGCACGCAATCCCACGAGGTTACCGGGGTTGCGCGCAAGTCCGCCGCATCCGCCAAGCCAGCTCGTCAGGCAGCGAGTTCTGTTCGCGTCGTGCCGGCATCATCCAAGGCACGCCGCAAGGAGCTCGAGAAGGGCGAGAGCCTTGAGGGCCTCTCTAAAGAGGAGAAGCGCGCCCGCAAGGCTAAGCGGCGCGCCAAGGAGGACCGCATCTACACGGTGTCGAGCATCCTTCTCAAGCAGGATGAGGACTACACCAAGCGCCGCCGCATCTGGTGGGCCGTGCTTACTATCGGCATGGTGCTCGTCGTGGCTATTTGGTCTTCGCTGTACTTCGCTCCCGCTGGCATGGTGTCCAGCCCCGTCCAGATGGCCGGCATTGTTTTGTCCTACATCGTCATTCTGGGTGACTTCATCTACGACTTCGTGCGCATCCGTCCCTTGCGTAATATGTATCGCGCGCAGGCCGAGGGCATGTCCGATAACAAGCTCAACGCTATTATCGAGCGCTCGGCTGCCAAAGAGGACAAGAAGGCCTCCAAGAAGAAGTAGTAGCGTTACAACCTATAGATATCGCTAAGATATAAGGCGCGTCGTTTTTTGCGGCGTGCCTTTTTACTGTCCTGTAGATAGATGGAGTGGCACATGATTCGAGCTGCCCTGACGGTCGAAGAGTCTCTGGAGGGTATGAAGTCCCTGGAGCCCAAGATTAAAAATTATGCGCGTCTCGTTGTCCGCAAGGGCGTCAACGTTAAGCCCGGTCAGGAGGTCGTCGTTCAGTCTCCCGTCGAGTGCGCGTCATTTGCGCGCGTGGTGGTTGCGGAGGCTTATGACGCCGGTGCCGGTCACGTGACGGTCATCTGGGCTGACGATGCCGTGACGAGGCTTACCTACGAGTATGTCGAGAAAAGCTATTTTGAGCAGACTCCCGAGTGGAAGCGCATGCAGCTGGATTCGTTGGCTCAGGACGGAGCCTGCTTTATCTTTATTGAGGGCACGGACCCTGCTGCCCTCAAGGGCATCGATCCCGCTAAGCCTGCCGCAGCTTCTAAGGCGAGGAACATGCAGTGTAAGGTCTTCCGCCGTGGACTGGACTACAACATTAACCCGTGGTGCATCGCCGGCGCTCCGGTCGCTGCTTGGGCGCGCGAGGTATTCCCGGGAGACGCCGATGAGGTTGCAGTCTATAAGCTGTGGAATGCGATTCTGCACACCGCTCGTGCTGATGGCCAGGACCCGGAGAGCGACTGGGAGCTCCATGACGCCACATTCGAAAAGAACCTGCGCTTCCTAAACGATAATCAATTTGATTGCCTGCACTACACCGCTTCGAATGGAACTGATCTGACGATTGGAATGACGAAAGGCCATGAGTGGGCCGGCGGCAAGGGAAAAACTCCCGACGGTCACCCTTTCTTCCCCAACATTCCCACCGAGGAGGTCTTCACCTCGCCCGATCGTATGCGCGCCGACGGCATCGTGTACTCGGCTATGCCGCTCATTCACCACGGCAATAAGGTTGACGATTTTTGGATTAAGTTCGAGAACGGCCGCGTAGTGGACTATGACGCTCGCGTGGGTAAGGCAACGCTTGCGAGCATTATTGAAACCGATGAAGGTGCTGCTCATCTGGGCGAGGTCGCGCTTATTTCCAAGAACACACCGATTCGTGAAAGCGGCATTCTATTCTACGACACACTCTATGACGAGAACGCCAGCTGTCACCTTGCGTTGGGTGTCGGTTTTCCCGAGTGCATCGAAAGCGGGTATGACATGTCCAAAGAGGAACTTCTGGAGCATGGCGTCAACGTTTCGAGCACGCACGTTGACTTTATGATTGGCACGGACGACATCGATATTACGGGCATTACACCTGATGGACGTGAAATTGTGATTTTCCAGAACGGCCAATGGAGTTGGGAATAGTCTCAGACCGTGGTACAATGCCATCCGCGGGCCGTTAGCTCAGCTGGCAGAGCAGGGGACTTTTAATCCCAAGGTCCAGGGTTCGAACCCCTGACGGCCCACCATAGTTTTCGCAGGTCAGAGACGGTGTTGTCTCTGACCTTTTTCTTTGTGTACCCCACGAGTACCCAAAACGGTACCCCTCAAATCACGTGGATTCCATAATTCTGGGCTGTCTGTAGAGGGGTATAGCGTCCCGATGGTCGGACGGATGGATCATTGTTGATGCGTCCGTCCATCCGTCCGAGGGGGCAGGGGACGGCCCGAGCGAGTGCGAGCGTTCTGCGCGCTTTCGATAGCCGTAGGGGCTCCATGCCTAGCTCCAGGCTGTTGGAAGGGCGTTGAACGCGAGCTTCGAGCGCGGATTGAAGGGTCAACCGAGTGGCTCTGTGGTGGGGCGGGCTTCATGACGATTCGGCAGCCCACACCTATTTCTATAACTTATATATCTATATAAAAGGGGAATTGACTTCATGTCAATTTTGCAACTTGTTTACCTGCGGATATGCGGAATTGGATGCCCCCTTTTGAGGGTGGGTTTAAATTGACATGAGGTCAACCGAAATTGACATGAAGTCAATTTTTATTGACATGAAGCCAATCCTTTCTAGGGTTAGAAATTGACCTCATGTCAATTTCTAACCCTGTTTTTTTGGAAGGAAAAAGCCCTTGCGTCCATATTGTCTGTGCCGTTGGTGCAGTCGCATCAAGCAGGAGCTCGCAACATGTCGCAAATGCGGCTGAGCAGAAAGCGCAAGCAGACGGCGGCGCGTCTCTAAAAGATGAGAACCCGGACTATGCCGGTTGGCTTACGGTCGAAAGGACCTCGATCTCAACGCCCGTTGTCTCATGCCGCCAGGGTGACCTTAACGGGCTCTACCTCAATCACGGTTTCGATCGCTTGCCGTCATTCTCCGGGTGTCCGTTTTTAGCTGAAGGCTCATCGCCATCAAGTACGAATATGCTCGTGTACGCCCATAACATGGGATATGGAAACCTTGGCTTTACCGAGCTCCAGAATTGTTATCGGACGGATTGTTTTGCAAATATTGGAGCCGTGACATTCACGAACGCAAATGGCAATACCACTCGCTATAGGCCGTTGTTCGGCTTGAGAGTGCCTAAAAAATTTGATTTGCTTCTACGATTTGACTTTGCTGGAGAGCCAGACTTCAAGGCCTGGCTTAATTCTTTGTCCGAGCACGCTAGCGCGAAGTCAGATTCCGCTGGGTCCGACTCTGTTATCACTTTGGTGACATGCTCTTCCGCGATTGGCGGTGATCGATACCGCAGCGTTTTAGTTTGCAGGAGAGCATTTTGATTAAGGCAGATGTCCTTCCTAGAATATAGTCATGATTTCTTGAACTCAGGAATAGGCCCTAATGATTCGAGATAATGCGAATCATTAGGGCCTACATGCTGTCTTTCTAATCCTCGGGAAGCTCGATTGGGTAGTGGGCCGTCAGGCTTCGGTACTTGCGGTAGAACCCGGACAGCAGGTCGGCCACGCGGTGGCGTTGTCTGTCCCTCGCCTCGGCCTTCGCGCCGAAGCGCGAGCCGGGCGGCATGACCCTCGTCACGGCGGTGCCCTCCTGCGGCACGCCGCCGACCTCGAACGCCTCGTGCATGAGGTCGCGCGTCGGCTCGGCCTTCAGCCTCTCGGCCTCGATGATGCCGGATATCTCGTCCTCCATGGAGTCGGCCACGAACTTGCGCCAGTTGCGCTCGACGGCGTCGTGGCGCTCGGACTCGGGCGCGGCCGGGTGTTAATGCCAATATAAATCCCGCCAGTTATGCCAACATACAGCGCCAATCGCACCAACGCAGTTGCGCCGATCGCACCAACGTATTTCTGCCGATTTGACCAATGGGAATATGCTCTTCCCGCCTCGATATCTGTCTGGCGGGAAGGAGCGGGATTGGAAGAGAGGAACATCATGGGCGAGCTGAACATGTACAGGCAGCTCGGGCTGAAGCCCAACTTCAGCGAGATCGGAAGGCGATACGGCCTCGATCGCCACACCGTCTCACGGTATTGGAACGAGGGAGGGGATGTCGACGACGGGAGGTGCAGGCGCCCCAGCGGCTTCGACAAGCACGGCGACCTGATCGCGCAGAAGGCCGCGATGCCCGGCGCCACCAAGAAGGCGCTGCACGAGTACCTGCTGCATCGGTGCAAGGGGCCGTCCCTGCCCGGCTACAACGCCTTCACGCACTACTGCCGCAAGCACGACGTGCGCTTCGACGGAGGGGCCGAGCAGGATGCCCATCCCCGATACGAGACCCCGATGGGCCGCCAGCTGCAGTTCGACTGGAAGGAGGACCTGCGCATGGTGAGCAGGCACGGCGAGGTGTTCGAGTTCAACGTCTTCTCCGCCACCCTGGGGTACTCCAGGATGCACAGGTTCGTCTACACGAGGGGAAGGACCAGGGACGACCTGCTCGCATGCTGGATCTCCGCGATATCGTTCTACGGGGGCATCGCCGAGGAGTGGCTCACCGACAACATGTCGGCGATAGTCGGCTTCGAGGGGCGCAGGCGCGTCAAGAGCCCGCGGGTGCTGCGGTTCGCCAGGGAGGCGGGGTTCGAGCTGCACCTCTGCAAGCCCGGCTCGCCGGAGACGAAGGGCAAGGACGAGAGCGCGAACCGCTTCCTGGGCAGGCTCTCCGTCTACGACGGCGACTTCGAGGACGAGGACGACCTCATCGGCATAATCGCCCACATAGAGGCCAGGTCCAACGCGGAGCCGAACGAGACCACGGGGCTGCCGCCGGCGGTCCTGTTCATGAGGGAGAAGGAGCACCTGCGGCCGGTGGGCAACATGGCGCTGCTGGAGCAGATGGCCGGGGACGTCAGGACCCAGACGGTGCCCCCGACCATGCTGGTCAGGGCCGCGGGCAGGGAGTGGTCCGTGCCCCGCAGGTGCATCGGGAAGAAGGCCAGGGTGATCACCATGCCGGGCGGGCAGATCAGGGTCACCGTCGCCGGAGAGCTCGTCGCCGTCCACGATGCGTCGCAGGGCACCGGCAGGTTCAATTATACAGACGAGCACTACATGGAGGCGCTGGAGGGGAAATCCCGCTACGCGGACGCGGACATCAGGGAGGCGGCCATGGAGAACCTCAGGCTCCTGGAGGAAATGGGGGAAGTCGATGGATAGCGCGATCGCGGAGGCGAGCCCCTACGTCAGGGCGCAGCGAAACCTGGCCACCCTGAAACTGGACCAGATGGCGGCATCGCTGCCCGACTACATGAGGATGGTTTCGGAGGGCGACATGGAGTTCGTGTCGGCGCTGGCGGAGATGACCTCCGCCGAGGTGAGGTCGAGGGAGCAGCGTATCCTGAGGCAGAGGCTCAGGTCATCGGGCTTCCCGTACGTCAAGTCCCTGGCGGACTTCGACTGGTCGTTCCAGCCCTCGGTGCCGAGGCCGAAGGTCGAGGAGCTGGCGACCCTGCGGTTCGTCGATCGCGCCGAGAACGTCCTGCTCGTGGGCAGCCCGGGGGTCGGCAAGACGCACCTGGCGATCGCGTTGGGCGTCGAGGCGGTGAGGGCCGGGAGGGAGGTGCGGTTCATGGACTGCGCGCGCCTGGTCGACGACCTGAGGGACGCCCAGTCCAGGGGGATCCTGAAGAAGAGGCTCAAGTACTACGCCCACTCGAAGCTGCTGATAATCGACGAGCTGGGCTACCTGAACATCGACGAGGGCGGCGCCGACCTGCTGTTCCAGCTGGTCAGCACCCGGTACGAGCAGCGGTCCACCATCATCACCACCAACGTGGGCATCGGGGGCTGGGCCAAGGTGTTCGGCGACGAGGTCGCGGCGAGCGCCATCGCCGACAGGGTCTGCCACCACTGCAGCATGATAAAGATCACGGGCAGGTCCTACAGGCTTAAGGACCTGCCCGCGGAGAAGAAGAGGGAGGAATGAGTCGGCGGGCGCGCCGAAACCGGTGAAAACGCGTTGGTGCACATGGCGCATATATGTTGGTGCAACCGGCGCGATATGTTGGTGAATGTGGCACAAACTATATTGACATTATCAATTACCATGCTATAAACCTAGATATCAATCATCCAGCGGGGCCTTTGGCAAGCGCCGCTTCGAGTTAGGTCAGGTTAGATGAAGAACTAGCGATGCCCGTTTCGGGTACCCCATACGACCATTCTGTACATCCGGTCGCGCTTCAGGGTGCCGCGTCGCTTCAGTGCCTTCTCGTTCCAAATCCATACATCGCGTGCCTGACCCCTGCGCGACCTCCTCTCAAAGGAGCTCGCCATGCAACTGAATCTCACTCACATCAGCTATACCTACCCCGGTACGGCATCGCCAGCCATCGAAGACGTCAGCGCCACGTTCCCATCGGGATGGACGGGCATCATCGGCGACAACGGATGCGGGAAGAGCACGCTCGCCCGTATCGCCGCCCGCGTTATTACACCCGATTCCGGGACGGTGAGCCCGAATCTGTTCGCGTCGTATTGCGAGCAAGACTCGACCCAAGAGCCAGACAAGCTCTTCGATCTCGCATCGGATTGGGGCAAGGAGGCGCAACGGGCAAGGGCGCTGCTCCGCATCGAAGACGACTGGTTCTGGCGCTACGACACGCTCTCGGGCGGTCAGCAGAAGCGGTTCCAGATCGCGTGCGCCCTCTATGCACAGCCAGATGTCCTCATCATGGATGAGCCGACCAACGACCTCGATGCCGCCACGCGCGACATCGTGAAGGAGGCGCTGGCCTCCTTCAGCGGCATCGGCATCCTCATCTCGCACGATAGGGATCTGCTCGATGGCCTTGTGGGCCAGAGCCTCATGTGCGAGGGCACGCGTTGGACCATGCGCCCCGGCGGGTACTCGAAGGCAAGCGACCAGGCGGCGAGCGAACGCGCCTCTGCGATGAGGGATCGCGAGCAAGCCTCTCGTGAAGCTAAGCGCCTGAAGGCAGAAGCCCAGCGCAGGAGCGAAGAGGCGGCACGTCAGAAGGGCAAGCGAAGCAAGCGCGGCTTGAGCAAAAAAGACAGCGACGCTCGGGAGAAGATCGGACGCGCCATAGTCTCTGGAAAGGACGGCGTTGCAGGGAAGCTCTCGTCCAAAATGAGCGGGCGGCTCGCAAAGGCCGAGGCAGAGCTTTCTGAGAAAACCGTCTCGAAAAGATACGACCATCGTATCGGCGAGTTCGGCGTCGCTGCGCGCTCAAGTTGCGTGGCGCACTTGGAGGCATCGCGACTGTCTGCTGGCGAGTTCTCGATAGATGTGCCGGAGCTCTGGATCTCGCCAACGGATCACGTGGTGTTGACCGGTGCGAACGGAACGGGAAAGAGCCTGGTGGTACGAAGCGTCATCGAATCTGTCCCCGACAATGTCAAAGTTGCGTACGTTCCCCAGGACGTCGGGCCAGAGGAACGCGAGCGAGCACTGAGGCATCTCCGAGACCAGGACCAGGAGACGAAAGGTCGCATCCTCTCCATCGTGGCGCGGTTGAACTCCGACCCTGACAAACTGCTCGATGGCGACGATTTGAGTCCTGGCGAACTCCGCAAACTCATGCTTGCTGAACAGCTTGTTACGAATCCCAACCTCCTCGTACTCGACGAGCCGACGAATCATCTTGATGTGGGTTCTATTGAGGCGCTGCAGGAGATGCTGAGCGGTTTCTCTGGCGCGTTACTGTTGGTTACGCATGATAGACAGCTGTCGGAGGCAGTCACGCAGATTGGCTGGGAAACTATTCAAGGTGAGAGCCTGATGAGATTGCTGGTCGTCTAAACAATGGGTTTTATAAAAGAGCCTTGTCGGGTGGATTTGCAGCTTCAGTTTGCAATTATTGTTTAACTCCGCGTGGGTAGTCGCAAGCGGCTTGCTCGTGACGACAGCGACTATTGCCAAAGGGTGGAACAAATAAGGACTCATAGAAACCCTTGGTCGGTGTGCTAACATGATTACAGTGAGTAAGTAAGTCTTCAATAACACTAAGCCATTACATAATAAAATCCGACTCCGCGCCGTCAAAATCCGACTCCAAGCCCTCTTCCGGCTCCTCCGGCAAGCCGTCCCATGAGCATACGTGGCAGGCGCAGTACCGCAACGACCCCGTATACGAGACCCGCACTCGAACTGTTGTAGACCAGGACGCATGGGACGAGCAGGTTCTAAGTGGCTCGCATGCTGTCTGTTCAGATGGTACGGTTTTCTACGACAATGCCGCTCTTGCTGCTTACTGCAAGAAAATGGCAATGGCTGGAACGCCCGTTTCGTACTACACCGTGGATGATTACACAACCGTTCACCATGAAGCAGTGACGCATCAGGAGACATATCAGGTACAGACCGGGACCAAGCAGGTCCTCACCGGCTACCGCTGCTCTGGCTGCGGCGCCACGAAATAGGCCCGAAGCGGATAGATGGACTGGCTTCATGGAACCAGGTGTGAATTTGCTCCGCGCCATTTCGCTCTTCGGTCGATTCGGCTTCGCCCTGCTCTTGATAATACGACCGGAGCACTTCGGGAAGAGGCTCCCGCTCGGAATGGGCGGGAGCCTCTGTTTTACCGAGTCCTTTATTGATTCCAACCTTTAGCCTTGGCGGCTTTGAGGACAGCAGCGTACCGCAGTTGCAGGACTCCATCGACTGCGTCGATTAGACCGCGCCGTAATAGTGCGTTCTTCGTTCGGGACATGCTGTCGTTTCCAACGGCAAAGAACGCGGCCAAGTCCTGATTGGACTTTTTGAGCCCACAAATGGGGTATCCCTTGCGGGTACCGATGCGCTCGTAACGCAGTATCTCGAGCATGAGCTCTAACTCGAGTTTCCCCCGTGCAACGAGGTACAGCCAACGATTGCTTTTGTCGGCGCGGAGCCGTGCTCTTGCCGATAATTCGGCTTCACTTGCAGCGGCGCAGATTTGTGGTGGTTCAGAGCCGCTGAGCTGTGTAAACCGTTCACGTGATATAGTATTTTTAATGCTAATCGCACTCTTCGTGGTGCTTGGCGCCGCCGGAGCTACTACTTCCGGCGGCGCTGCTTTTTTAGGCGGATCTTCATCCATGATTATCGCCTCCGTTTCTTTTTAGGACGCCCGCCACGGGTGCCGCCGACGATCATTTTTCCGTGCCTAACAAATTCAGACTCGATTGCTGGTAAATACAGTAATCCGTCAGTGCCCACAAAAACGAGCCCTGCTGCGGCCAGCGCATTTACATGTTCGGCCGCGATGGTCGATTTGCCGCGCGATCCATAAAGCTGCAATGCGAGCAGCTCGTTGTCTGCTGGCAATGAGTGACCTGAAGTCGATGATGCGAGCGAGCACATTGCGAGCCATACGCCTATATCTGCGTATGTTCTGTCACCGCGAGCTGCATACAGTTGTTTGAGTTCGAGGGTGTTTGTTATCGGCAGCTCAATTCGCAGCGAGGGCAGCTGCGCATCCCATGCCGCTTCGATTGCTTCGTCATCACTTATCGAACGAGTCATTATGCTGCGCCTTTATTACTGTCGCGCAGGCCGCAGACGCTCAGCAGGTCATCGCGATTGATCTTCCAGCAACGGCCGATTTGCACTCCGCGAATGTCGCTGCGCTCGACCATGCGGATTAGATGTTTGGCGCTGATCCCAACGGCGGCTTCAGCAGTGCTCGGTGTGATAAGTAGCGGTAGCGAGGTGTAGTCCCCCGCGCGGAACCGCTCAACGATGGCCTGCTCTGATTTGCGCATAGTCGCGCTCCTTTCTGGCCCGTTCTGGGCTCACAAGACTGGACGGCTTTTGCCGTTAATAAAAGACTAAGTCGCTTGTAACCCCAGTGCGGACCCATTTGGTGCCACGCGGTGCCAAATGGTGACAAGCCCGAGCATGGGGCATATTGCTTTCTTAAATCTGTGGTTATGAGAACGAGGGTTTCGCCCTGCAGGGCGCCGGGTTTTAGGGCAGAGCCCTAACAAGCGCCGAACCGTAGGTTTCGGCGCGTACGCGGACGGGCAAAACGCAGTTTTGTACGGCAGCGTACGACTCTTGCGTATTTCAAAAACCTACCCTTACGGTCATTTCGCCCGATTAAGTCTGTCCCGCTCTAAACGGTGGGTTTCCGTACTCGGGCCCGCCTTTCGCCTTAGCCGAAAGGCGGGCATTGTGTGGGGTCGTCTAGGGATGCTTTTCAAGGTTGGCAAGCATCCAGCCCATGACCTTGTCCTCATCCAGTTCGAGATAGATCCGACAACCTTCCTCGTCCCTGTTGCGATAGGGCTTCGAGCGCCTGACGACATAGCCCGCCCTCTCCAGCTGGTCTGCCAGGCAACCGACCTCGGCAGTTTCGCCGCTTATCCTGAATTCGAGCATGGTTCACCTCCGTTTCATTGTCTGAATAGTCTCTATAAGAAACAGCTGTCTAGCTGGTCTTTTGCTCAAATCAGAGCCGATTTTCGGCCTTGAAAAAGAAGGGTCGGCACCGAAGGACGGCTCATGTTTTTACGGGCCAAAAAAACAGTATCTGGACGCCGCATAGCCCTATTTTCCGACCGCTCGTAGTTCCAAGATTTCAGTCGCAGGCGGTGCCGCCGTCATCGTTGCCGCCACAGCATCCATTGCCGTTCGCTTTGCTTGAGGGTTGACGCCCGTGTAGATGTTGAGCGTCATGGCAGCGTTGGCGTGGCCCAGGAGCGAGGACACGGACTTGATGTCCGTCCCCGCGAGGATCGCTGCGGTGGCGAACGTGTGACGCAGGTCGTGGAACTTGGGCGGCTCGCCCTCCGAGCCCACCAGCCCTAACTGTCGAACCGTGACGGCCCAGTGACGCGACAGGCGCTCGGGGGCCATGAACTCGCCGTCAGGGCCGCCCAACACGAACATCGATTGCTCGAATGGCACGCCTGCCTTAAAGCACTCGGCGCGTGCTGAAGTTAAGCGGCGTGTAAGGATCCCCACGACTTCATCCGGCATGGGAATGCTCCTCCGGCTCCCGCCGTTTTTTGGCTCTTTCTCGTAATGGCCGTTTTCGCCGAAGCCGATAGATGCTTTGACGTGGATTATCCTCTGCTCGAAGTCAACGTTTCGCCATCTCAGAGCGAGTAGTTCTCCGCGCCTCATGCCTGTGAGAAGTGCGAGGTAGATCCCCACGTTTTCGGGGCAGTCGCGAGCAATGGAGAGGAATGTGAGCAGCCGCCCGCGCTCGCGCTCGTCCAGCGCATTGGGCTCACGGTGACGGGCCTTGGGCACGCGAACGCAGTCAACGGGGGAGTAGTCGATCACGCGGAGCCTGCCGACGGCGTCGCGGTAGGCGGCCTTGAGCAATGTCACGCTCTTGCGGATGGTGGATGGCTTGTAGCCCTCCTCAACGGCCCAGTTAATCCAGTTTTGAGCTGCTGTTACATCCAGCGAATCGAACTCAATACCGCCGATTCTGCGCTCAACGAGTCGCGCGGCACCGCGGTAGTCGTAGACGGTTGAGGACTCAATTGAGCCGGATGCACTGAGCATGTCGATATAGCCGTCTAGCAGGTCTTTCACTGTCTTATGGGCCATGCTGCCAAGTTTAAGTTTCTTCTGTGCAAGATCTTCCATCTCTTCGCGCCATTCCTTCAACTCGGCCTGAGCTGCACGTTTCGATTTGGCGGCCATGACCTTGCTGACCTGCCCATATGTTCCGTCTTGTTTCTTGAATTTCAGACGTCCGCGCCATCCGCCGCAGCGGTACGGGATGAGACAGGACGAGGTGTAGTAGCGCTTGGGTTTCACGGGGCCTCCACGATTGCGGATGTACCCCCGCGTGTACCGCGGGGTGTACCGATTGTGATTGGAATAGCCCTGTCCTTGCAGTCCCTTCAGTCTAATGAAACCGCAGGTCAGAGTGGGTGTAAGGTAGCACTGCTCAATTCTAAAATCAAACGATATTCCGCTTTTAATCCCAAGGTCCAGGGTTCGAACCCCTGACGGCCCACCATAGAATAGAAAAGCGACTGGCGGATGCCGGCCGCTTTTTTGTTGCCGGTGCACGGGTTCGAACCCGATCTTCTCTATATATAAGGACGCCTGGCGGCCAAAACCAGCCTTTTACCGACAGGAAACCAAAACCAGATGCCGTTAGAGTAAAGTAGCGCACCAGAGATGACCGATACCTCAACACCTATAAACCAGCTGGTCATCGCCAATACCGGAAGCCGATGCTTCAGATATGACTTCAGTGGAACAGCTGAAGGATCAATTTATTTGTGAACAAAATATGGAGTGCGTGATTCCCGCCCCCGGGGCCCCTCCGGTCTGGCAATATATCTCCTTGCCGCGCGGCCCGGTCGGACCGGG
>OLNH01000278.1_pt1 | contig 50189 bp, 50 predicted proteins | sample 1643101 | NCBI WGS metagenome assembly OLNH01 (sample SAMEA3136758, study PRJEB25190) | human gut metagenome | biome: human gut; feature: human-associated habitat; material: faeces | place: Austria | collected 2013 | reverse complement strand
ATGATAATGTAACTGCTACAACAGATAAAAATGCTATTTCATCTGTAAAAACTGGTGATAAGAAAAATTTAGAATTATTTGGGTTGATGATTTTAATTCCAATTGGAGTAATTAAATTATTAAAAAATAGAAATTTATTAAAGAGTTAATGGAATAAGCTTTTGTAAGCTTTATCAAAAACTACCTTTATTATAATGGAAGGTAGTTTTTAGTATTTTATGTAAAATAATTAATAATAAAATATGAGTAATAGAAAAATAAATGAGATTATTTAAAATGTAGTTTTATAAAGTTATTTGTAGTACAATATATGTATTAAAAATGGTTATGGAAAGGAGAAACTATGAAAAAGATAATAAAAATATTGTTAGTATGTTTAGTAACATTTGGTTTAACTGCTTGTAGTCAAGAAAACCAAGATACGACAAAAACAATAAAATGGAACAAAGAAAATAAATTAGATAATTTAATCTCATATCAAATAGAAAGTATTGGAAAACCAAAACAGATCATTCCTGATACGATCAACGATACTTATACTTATTATAAACCGCAAAAAGAAAGTAATGTTTTATTAGATTTGATCGTAAATATTAAAAATTTAAAATCTACTGATCTAGATATGACAAAAAAATTAACTGCTTCTTTTAAAATTGGTGATGAAGAATATTTATCAGCATTAGCTATAGTAAGTGAAGATGGTACTTCATTAAGTCAAGATGGAATTATTGCTGGAGATAGTTCAAGAAGGGTACATTTTTATGCTGAGGTAAATCCAAAAAAATTAGATAAACAAGTTAATTTTACACTTTCAACAACAAAAGAAGAACCAGAAAAAGCTAGTTTAAAATTTAAATTAGATAATGTTGATGAAAAATATACAAAGATGAATTTAAATGAATTGACTGTATTTGAAGGCTATAGTGAAGTTACATTACAAGCAGTAAATACTACAAAAGAAATAAATCCAGCTAATCCAACTGGCTTATATACTTATTATAAAGTGGATGATGAAAGTAGCAGTTATGTTGATGTAAGTGCTACAGTAAAAAATGTTTCTGGAAATGATTTGTTAGCAAGTAATCTTTTAACAATGAAATTAATTGATGCTGATGGAAATGAATATCCAGCAATTGTATTATGTGAAAATGATGAAAGAACTACTTTGGATAAAGGATTAAGTACTAATATTGCAAATGATCAAAGTAAATTTGTACATTTTGCATTCAATGTTCCTGATTCTATTGTTAATAATCAAAAACAACTTAGAATATCATGTCAAGGAAAAGTGTATATAGTAAATTTATAGGAATTAACATGAAATGTTAATTCTTTTTTATTTTAAAAAAAGATAGTGATAGTATTTGTTGACTCTTTATATAGGTTGTGCTATGATTTGGGCGTTGAATAAGTGGTGGAGTCTGTCATAAAGCATATGCTTTATTTATTCAATGTAAAATTACGTTAAAACAGCTATTTACAGTTTAGTAATTATGATATAGACAGATTCACTTGTGAATCTGTCTTTTTTTATTTTGACAGGCTTGAAAGGAGATGAAAATGATATCATTAAAAATTAATTTTGTTTATAGATAAGAAAAACATAGTAATATTAGGAGATTTATTGTATGAGTATGAATAAAAATAATAAATTTAATGATCATCAAATAATGTATCTGACACCTGTTGAAGCTTATACTTTAATGAATAGTAGTATGGAAGGTTTATCAGAAGTTCAAGTAAAAGAACGAATTGAAAAGTATGGTAAAAATGAAATAGCTAGTAAAAAAGAAACACCGATGATTAAAAAATTATTTTCAAATTTTACTAGCTTAATGGCATTACTTTTATGGGGTAGTGGTTTACTTGCAATTTTGTCAGGAACTATAGAGTTAGGAATATCAATTTTTTGTGTAAATTTAATTAATGGATTTTTTTCTTTTTTTCAAGAATTTAAAGCTGAAAAGGCAACCAATGCATTGCAAAAAATGATGCCTTCATATGCTCGTGTTGTTAGAAATGGTAAAGAAGTAAAAATTTTGGCAGAAGAAATTGTTCCTGGTGATATAATGATTTTAGAAGAAGGTGATCGTATTTGCGGAGATGCAAGAATTTTACGTTGTAGTGATTTTCAAGTTGATCAATCTACTTTGACAGGAGAAAGTAATCCAATTAGAAAAAATTTTGAAGCTTTAAAAGAAGAAGTTTCATATCTTGAAGCTGAAAATATGATTTTTACAGGTACAACTGTTGCTTCAGGAACATGTCATTGTGTCGTTGTTGCTACTGGGATGAATAGTGAATTTGGAAAAATTGCTGATTTAACACAAAATACTGAAAAAACATTATCACCTTTACAAAAGGAATTGAATGTTTTAACAAAGCAAATAGCAATTATTGCTTTAAGCATAGGAATAGCTTTTATGTTAATCGCAATTTTTATTATCAAAGATCCTTTGTTAGAGTCATTTATTTTTGCTTTGGGTATGATCGTTGCCTTTATTCCTGAAGGGTTACTACCAGCAGTTACATTATCATTAGCCTTGTCAGTACAACGAATGGCTAAAGAAAATGCATTAGTTAAAAAATTATCTGCGGTTGAAACATTAGGATGTACTAATGTTATATGTTCTGATAAAACAGGAACATTAACTCAAAATGAAATGACGGTTAATCATTTATGGACAGCTGATTGTCAAATGGATGTTAGTGGTGAAGGGTATGCACCAATAGGAAAAATTTATAATGGCAATCAAGAAATAGATGCTAAAAAAAGTAATAGTTTAAATTTATTGTTAAGTGGTGCTGTTTTATGTTCGAATGCAAAATTAATCGCACCTGAAAAAGATAGTATCAATGGACGCTATACTGTTTTAGGGGATCCAACTGAGGCATGTTTAGAAGTTGTTGCTCGAAAAGGAAAAATAGATTTGGATAAGTTAAATAGTTATTATCCACGAATTTTAGAATTACCATTTGAATCAAGAAGAAAGAGAATGACAACTATTCATCAGTTAAAAGAACCATTTGAAGGTAGTCAGCGAATTGCTTTTGTTAAAGGGTCACCAAAAGAAGTAATGGAATTATGTACTCATTGTTTTCAAGGAAAAGCCAGAGCAATTAGTGATGAAGATCGTATAAATATTATGAAGGCTAATGATATGTATGCTCGCGAAGGTTTAAGAGTATTAGCAGTTGCGTATCGAACATTAAAACCTCATGATAAAGATTTACCAAGTTCAATTAGAGATTATAGTCCAGAAGTAATTGAAAAAGATTTAACATTTTTAGGTTTAATTGCAATGCAAGATCCACCTCGAAAAGAAGTGAAAGAGGCAGTGGAATTATGTCACAGTGCAGGTATTAAAATAGTTATGATCACAGGTGATTATGGATTAACAGCAGAAAGTATCGCACGTAAAATTGGAATCATCAGAAGTAATGATGCAAAAATTATTTCTGGTGTAGAATTAAGTAACATGAATGATGAAGAGCTAAAAGAAGTGCTTAAAGGTGAAGTCGTTTTTGCTCGAATGGCACCAGATCAAAAATATCGCATTGTTTGTGCTTTACAGGAAATGGGAAATATAGTTGCTGTTACTGGAGATGGTGTTAATGATTCACCAGCTTTAAAGAAAGCAGATATTGGTGTTGCTATGGGAATTACTGGAACTGATGTTGCTAAAGAAGCTGCTGATATGATTTTAACTGATGATAATTTTGCATCAATTGTAAAAGCAATTGAAGAAGGAAGAGCAGTATATAATAATATTCGAAAATTCTTACGTTATATTTTTGATAGTAATACTCCAGAAGCTGCCGCACCAGCATTATATTTATTTTCAGGTGGTTTAGTACCAATGCCACTTACAATTATGCAAATTTTGACAATTGATATTGGTACTGATATGATTCCTGCACTAGGTTTAGGTGCTGAACTTCCAGAAGATAATATTATGAATCAACCACCTCGTAAGGTTAATGAACGTTTACTTAATAAAAAAGTTATTTTAGTAGGTTTTATATGGTATGGGTTATTAATTACATTATTTGCTTTAGGGGGATATTTCTTAGTTAATTACTTAAATGGTTGGCCTCAAAAACCATTAGCAATGGAAGGTAGTACAATTTATTATAAAGCAACAACAATGATGTTAGTTGGAGTTGTATTTGCTCAAATGGGAATGGTAATGAATAACCGTACTGAAAGTGAATCTGTATTTAAACGTGGTATTTTTACAAATAAATATATTAATTTAGGATTAGTCGTTGAATTTTTGATCTTGATAGCAATAATATATATTCCTATATTAAATAATGTATTTAATACGGCACCAATTGGGATGATCGAATGGCTTTATGCATTACCAATACCTTTTGTAGTTTTTGCAATTGAAGAATTAAGAAAAAAAATAATTAGAAATAGACATAAAAGAAAGGGTGTAAAAAAATGAAAATTATAATTGTTGGATGTGGGAAGTTTGGTACTCGCTTAGCTAACTATTTAAACAATCAAAATCATGATGTGACTGTTATTGATAATCGTCTAGAAGCATTTAATAATCTTGGAACTAATTTTACAGGTCGTACATTGTTAGGAATGGGTTATGATAAAGATATTTTAGAAGCTGCAGGAATTAAAATGGCTGATGCTTTAATTAGTTGTTCAAGTAGTGATGCAATTAATGCAGTTGTTAGTAATATTGCACATAATATTTATCATGTTAATAATGTCGTTGCAAGAATGTATGATAAATCAAAAGCACGTATTTTTCGTTCAATGGGAATTCATATTATTTCAATTACAGATTTAGGTGTTGAAAGAATTTTGGATTATTTTGATAATAATCGTTTGCAAGTTGTAAAGAAGATTGGGGAAAATAGTGAAATAAAAATAATTAAATTAAAGGCACCATTGGTTTTAATAAATAAAACTGTTGAAGAAATATCATCACGTGGTGAATTTGAAATTGTTGCAATTGAACGAAATGATAATACAATGATGCCTTTAAAGGATACAAAAATAAAAGACAATGATACAATTTATTTTTCTGTATTAGACGAATCATTAGCAAAATTTAAGCAAACTTTATATTAAGAGGTGATAAAAATGGAGATAATTATTGTTGGTGGAGGCCAAATTGGTTCATATATTGCAGGATTATTGTTAAAAAATAATCATACCGTAAAAGTTATTGAAAATCGTGTTAAAGCAATCGAAAATTACAAAAAATCAGGATTACCAGAAGAATGTCTGGTAATTGGTGATGGAACTGACATTGAAGTATTAGAAAAAGCAAATATTAGAACTTGTGAGGCTTTGGTTTGTGTCACTGGATTAGATGAAGTCAATTTAACAACAGCCATGTTAGCAAAATTTGAATACGGTGTTTTAAGAGTTATTGCACGAGTTAATAACCCTAAAAATGCTTGGTTATTTAATACCGGAATGGGTGTTGATGTTAAAATCAACCAAGCTGATATTATTGGTCATATGATTGCTGATGAGATGAATTATCGATCAATTATGACTTTAATGAAGTTATCAAAAGGCGATTATTCAATTGTACGAATTCATGTAGATTATAAGTCAAGTTATGTTGGTAAAACTATTTCAAATATTGTTTTGCCTAATAATGCAATTTTAATTGCAATTTATGATGATAATGATGAAATGGTTATCCCACATGGAGATACAGTTATTGAAGCAGGTCAAAATATTTTAGCTTTTGGTGATGAAAATGCAATTAAAGAACTAAATAAATTATTTATTGGTTAGTACAGTTTTTAAAACTGTACTTTTAATTTGTAGTATTTTTGGTTAATTTATAAATATTTAAATAAATTTAGCACTCTTGTTGACAAAGTGCTAGAAAGGAGTATAATATACTTAGCACTTAGGTATGGCAAGTGCTAAAAAGGAGTGATTAAAATGATTAAGCCATTACATGATAATGTTGTTTTGAAAAAAGAAAAAGTAGAAAATAAAACATCAAGTGGAATTATTTTAACGACTGAAAGTAAAAGTATGCCAAGTGTAGCAACAGTTGTTGCAATTGGAAAAGATTGTAAAGCTGAAATTAAAGAAAATGATCAAGTAGTTTATAAAGAATATTCAGGTACGAATATTAAAATTGATGAAGTTGAATATATTGTTATTAGTGAAAAAGATATTTTAGGATATCTTGCATAGGAGGTAGTTAGTTATGAGTAAAGAAGTTAGATTTTCAAGCGATGCCCGTAAGGCAATGTTAAAGGGTGTTAATATTCTTGGAGATGCTGTATGTGTAACTTTAGGACCTAAAGGAAGAAATGTTGTATTGGAAAAAAGTTATGGTTCTCCATTAATTACTAATGATGGTGTAAGTATTGCAAAAGAAATTGAATTAGAAGATAAGTTTGAAAATATGGGAGCAAAATTAGTATATGAAGTTGCAAATAATACTAATGATGTAGCTGGAGATGGAACAACTACTGCTACAATTCTTGCTCGTGATATGATTAATAATGGAATTAAAGCAGTTGATAAAGGAAGTAATCCGGTTTTAATGCGTGAAGGTATTGAATATGCAAGTAAAGAAGTTGCTAAAACAATTTTGAAAAATTCACGTAAAGTAGAAACAAGTAATGATGTTGCTAGTGTTGCAACAATCTCTGCTGGAAGTAAAGAAATTGGTGATTTAATCGCTCAAGCAATGGATAAAGTTGGTCGCGATGGAATTATTAATGTAGATGAAAGTAATGGATTTGATAATGAATTAGAAATTAGCGAAGGAATGCAATATGACAAAGGTTATGTATCACCATATATGGTATCTGATCGTGAAAAAATGCAAGTTGAATTAGAAAATCCATATGTTTTAGTTACTAATCATAAAATCAATAATATCCAAGAAGTATTACCAGTTTTAGAACAAGTATTACAAGCTAATAAACCATTGTTATTAATTGCTGAAGACTTTGAAAATGAAGTTGTTTCAACATTAGTATTAAATAAATTAAGAGGAACATTTAATGTTGTGGCAACAAAAGCACCTGGTTTTGGTGATAATCAAAAAGAAATGCTTCAAGATATCGCAGCATTAACTAATGCTAAATTCTATAATAAAGAATTAAACATGAAATTAGAAGATATGAAGCTTGAAGAATTAGGTACTATTAAAAAAGTAATTGTAACTAAAGATAATACAACAATGATCAGTAATAATGAAGCAAGTGAAGAATTAAAAGCTCGTATTGAAGAAATCAAAACAAGAATTGCTAATACAACTAGTGATTATGATAAAAAACAATATCAAGAAAGATTAGGTAAATTAACTAATGGAGTTGCTACAATTAAAGTTGGAGCAACTACAGAAAGTGAATTAAAAGAAAAGAAATTAAGAATCGAAGATGCTTTAAATGCCACTAAAGCAGCTGTATCAGAAGGTATTGTAATTGGTGGAGGAGCAGCATTAGTAGAAGCTTATAAAGAATTAAAACCAGTATTGAAAAATGATAATGTTGATATTCAAAAAGGTATTAATATTGTTATGAGTGCGTTACTTGCACCAATTAGTCAAATTGCTCAAAATGCGGGATACAATTGTGAAGATATTGTCGAAGAACAAAAAGTAGCTGATAAAAATATTGGTTTTGATGCTAAAGATGGTAAATGGGTAGATATGTTTGAAGCTGGTATTATTGATCCAACTAAAGTAACACGAAGTGCATTATTAAATGCAGCTAGTATTTCAGCTTTATTTATTACTACTGAAGTAGGTGTAGCTGAAATTAAATCTGACGAACCTCAAACTCCTGCAATGCCTGGAGGAATGTACTAATAGATAATAAAAACAGGTAGTTAAATGCAAAACATTTAATTACCTGCTTTTTTTAATTATTTTCTAATTCACGAATCCATTCTTTTACACTGGCATCACTAGGCATTCTCCAATCTCCACGTGGGGAAAGTGAAACACTACCAACTTTAGGACCATCAGGAATACAACTGCGTTTAAATTGTTGAGTGAAAAAACGCCAGTAAAATTTAGTTAACCATTTTTTAATTGTTTCATCATCGTATTTATCTTTAAAAGCTAATTTAGTTTTTCTTAATAGTTTTTTTGGTTCATCGCTAAAACGAATCATATGATAAATGAAGAAATCATGCAATTCATATGGTCCTACGATATCTTCAGTTTTTTGAACTATTTTATCATCTTGTTGAGGTAATAATTCAGGTGAAACTGGAGTATCTAAAACATCTTTTAAAATAGCTTCTAATTTTTGACCACGATATAAACTAGATACATAATCAACTAAATAACGAACTAAAGTTTTTGGAACTGAAACATTGACAGCATACATACTCATATGATCACCATTATAAGTTGACCAACCTAAAGCAACTTCAGACAAATCACCTGTTCCAATAACTAAACCACCAACTTGATTTGCTTTATTCATTAAAATTTCAGTTCTAGTACGGGCTTGAACATTTTCATAAGTAACATCATGAATTGTTTCATCTTGTTCAATATCTCTAAATTGTATTTTTACAGATTCACTAATATCAATATCATAACTTGTAACATTTAATTCTTTCATTAATCCTAAGGCATTATTTTTAGTTCTAGAAGTTGTTCCAAAACAAGGCATTGTAATTGCAATAATATCTTTAGTATCATAATTTAATTTTTTAAATGCCATTGTACAAACAAGTAATGCTAGAGTTGAATCCAAACCACCAGAAATACCAATTACAACTTTTTTAATATTTGTTGCTTTTAGTCTTTGCATCAATCCATAAGTTTGAATATCAAAAACTTCTTTACAACGTTTTTCTCTAAGTTCTAAATTATTAGGTACAAAAGGATGAGGATCATAATAATATGTAGTATCTAGATCAATATTAATTGATTCAAAATATATTGTTTCATACTCATCTTTTGATTTAAAAGTAGTCATTTTACGTCTTTCACTAGATAATTTTTTTAGATCTAAATCACCATATATTATTTCACTATTAAATCCTTGACTTTCATTGATGATAGTACCATTTTCACTAATAATATGATGACCACTAAATACTACATCAGTAGTACTTTCACCATTTCCAGCATTACAATAAACATATCCACAAATTAATCGTGCAGATTGTGATTTTACCAATAAACGACGATAGTCTTTTTTAGTTGTTATTTCATTACTAGCTGAAGGATTTAAAATTAATGTTGCACCATTTAAGGCAAGATCAATACTTGGAGCATCAGGCAACCAAAGATCTTCACAAATTTCAACTCCAAATTTAAATTCATGATTAGTTGATGAAGCAAAAATGTATTTAGTACCAAATGGAATAGTTTGACCATTAAAAAATACGGTTGTATTTTTTGATGGTGCTTTTTCAAAACGTCTAGCTTCATAAAATTCCTGATAATTAGGAACATGAGTTTTAGGAACTAGACCTAATAATTTACCACTATGAATAATTGCTGCTACATTATATAAACTATTTAAATGCTGATATGGTAAACCTACTATCACAACAATATCTTTATTAATTGTTTTTTCAATAATATTTTGTAATTGAAATTTAGCTTCATTTAATAAACGATCTTGATTAAATAAATCCTCACATGTATATCCTGTTAAACATAATTCGGGAAATACAATTATTTTTGCTTTATTTTCATAAGCTTGGTCAATTAGTTTACAGATTTGTAAACTATTATTTTTAATATCTGCAATATTTGTATCAAACGAGGCTGCAGCTATACGTATATATCCATCTTTCATTATCATTCCTCCAATGACTATATTGTACACTTTTAATTATTTGTAAACAATCTAAACTAAATATTTTGTTAAAATAATTTCCTGGGAAATACAAAAATCAACAAAATACAAGCTAATAAAAATGATGAGAAATTAGATAATTTGTTGAAAGTACAAATAATTTAGTTTATAATGAAAAAGATTTGGAGGGTTTTTATGAGTTTTGAGATGTTATCAGATTTAGGAATAAAAAAATATGAAATGTGTCGAGACGAACCAGGGAGATTTTTTGCACGTGCAATTGTAGCAGGGTTATATTTGGGAATAGCAACTATTTTATCTGTTACTTTAGGTACTTTGTTGTTTCAAAATAATTTAATTGCATCAAAGATAGCAGTAGCTGGTTCATTTGGAATTGGATTAGTAATTATTGTTATTTTAGGTTCAGAATTATTTACAGGTAATTGTTTTACAACAATGATACCTATATATGGTAAAAAATTAAAATTCAGACAAATTATTCCGATGTGGATTATTTGTTATATTGGAAATTTTATCGGAATTTCGTTAGTTTGTTTTTTATTTGTTAAAAGCGGAAGCAATCATGATTTATTTATTCCTTATATTGAAAGTATTGTAAGTGGAAAATTAACTTTTAATGTTGGGGAGTTATTTATCAAAGGTGTTTTATGTAATTTTATTGTATGTGTTGGAACATATGTAGGAATGAAAATGCAGGATGACACTGCTAAAACAATTATTATGATGATTATTGTTATGGCCTTTGTTTTACCTGGTTTTGAACATAGTATTGCTAATATGGGATATTTTACATTGGGAGTTACTGGTTTAGGAACAAGTTTTGATTGGTCGTTATTACCACTACATATGTTAATTGCTACAGCTGGAAACATTGTTGGTGGTGGTGTTTTACTTGGCTTCCCACTATTTATGATGATTAAACCTAAAAAATAGATTTACAATTATTTGTAAATCTATTTTTTATTTATTCAAATTTAAAATAATGTTAAACTAATAAAAAAGGAGGTGTATCAATGTCTAAAAATATTTATGTGTTATCAGATTTACATGGACATTTTGATATTTTTATACAAATGCTTAAAAAGATTAATTTTAATGACGATGATGAATTATATATTTTAGGTGATTGTTGTGATCGAGGACCAGATAGTTTAAAAATATATATGTATATAAAAAAATTAAAAAACATTCATTTAATTAAAGGTAATCATGAATTGATGATGCGTGATGCATTTAAAGCAGGAGATTTAAATACTTCTCAAGGAAGATTGTGGTTTCAAAATGGAGGTAATAAAACATGTACTAGTTATCATCAATATTTACAAAAAAAAGCTTTTGATGAATATGAATATAGTATTTTAAAAGCGGCTTTTTATAAGATGATGATTGAATATGTCGATAGTTGTCCATCATTTATTGAGATAAATTGTAATAATCAAGATTATGTTTTGATTCATGCAGGAATAAATCCGGAAAAAGATTTATATCAACAAACTGAAGAAGAATGTGCATGGATGCGTGAATATTTTTTTATGTCAAAGGGTTTAGATAATAAAATTATTATTTTTGGACATACACCAACTTGTTACATTCATCATGATAGTTCTTGTTTTGATATTTGGTATGATCCAATTTATAAGGATAAAATAGGAATTGATGGTGGTTTAGGGCCGTTTGATAATGGTCAATTGAATTGTTTATGTCTAAATACGATGGAAGTATTTGTTATTAAAAAGGAGGGGAAATAATGAATCTTTTACTTAGTAGAATTTTGACTTATTTAAATGGTAGTTTAGTAGACGATTGTTATTATCGTTTTTGTAAGTTTGTTGTTTATAATTATTTAGAATTTGAGGATATGAGTTTTGATGATGTTTGTTTAAAAAGTGGGATTGATAAAGATAAAATTTTAAGTTTTTGTAATTTATTGGGTTTTAAAAACTTTGATGAATTTAAAAATAGTTTACTTCGAGATTATATGATTAGAATTGATCAAATTAGAGCTAGAATGCTAGGGATTGATAGTGAATGGATAATTAAGAAAATAGGAAATAATTGTTTTGATGATAACATCAATGAATATATTTCAATTATATGTAAAGCAATTTTTAAAGCAAAACAAATCATTTTAGTTGGTGCTTTATATCCAATGTCAATTACAGTTGAATTACAGACAGATTTAGTAACTTTTGGAAAACCAGTAATTCAATATCGTTTTTTCGATAAAAATATTAAAATTAATCAAGATGATGTAATTATTTTTATTTCTGCTACGGGTCGTTCAATGAATACATTTATGCAAATAAAAAAAGAATTTGATCTAGATCAAACAATGTCAATTTTAATTACCCAAAATAAAGCTTATACTCTTGACGAATATAAAATATCAAAATATGTAATTCAAGTTCCTGGTAAATTTGATGGAATAGAATTTAATTATCAGATAATGACTATTTGTGATTTACTTCGAGTTTGTTATTATCAAAAGTATTATTTATAAAAAAAAGAAGTTTGATTAAACTTCTTATAGTATATATTATTTTGAGGGAGTTATTTCCCTTTTTTATTTAATAAGATATTTTTCAATTGCTTCTTTACAACCATCATGATCATTATCAGCAACAATCACATCACATATTTTTTTAACGTTATCATTAGCATTTTTCATAGCTACTGCTAAACCTGCAGTTTTTAACACATCTAAATCATTATCAGCATCACCAACAGCAATTGTTTTACTAAGCTCAATATCTAAAAAATCACATAACTTAATTAATCCTTTTCCTTTAGTTACATTTGATGGAGAAATTTCTAAAGAAGTTGTTTCAGCAAAAGCAAATGAAAGTGATAAATCTTTTAATTTTTCAAAAGTTTCAGCTCTTGCTGCTTCATTTTGATGATATAAATTTATTTTTTCAATCGGATGATTTTTAGCATAGTCAATTATATCATCTACTGTAGTTGCAACGCGTTTGAACATTGGCTGATAAATACTCATTTGATATTTATCCATATTGGAAATATCATTTTTTGAAACAATTGATCTACCATTTGAAAAGAAATGAATCATAATGTTTTCTTGATCGATAGCTTCAAAAATTTTATTGATTTGTGAAGCTGAAAACGTTTCATGATGAATAATTTTATTGTTTTTAAAATCATAAATTAAAGCTCCGCTTGCTAAGATACCATAAGGGATATCAGCAAGCTGTTGGTGATAATCACGTAATTCATCTAAAGCTCTACCAGTTGATAAAACAATGTATTTATTTAGTTTTAATGCTTTTTTTATTGTTTCAATAGTTGAAAGTGTAATATTTTTTTGGTTGTTTAATAAAGTACCATCCATATCTAATGCTGCTAATTCATATTTACTCATTTTTGTTCCTCACTTTAAAAATCCATAATTAACATGTCAAATTATACAAAATAACTACATTTTTAGCAAATAAATATTTTATTGATATGTAACTATTTTTTTAAATAACTGCACAGTTTTAATTAACCGTGTTATAATATCATCTAAATAGGAGGTAATTATGGATTCAAGAATTAGTGCAACAACAAGCTTATATGCATTTATTGGTAGTCCTGCACATCATTCAAAATCACCAATCATGCATAATTTAGCATTTAAAGAATTGAATATCGATAGTGTTTATTTGGCTTTTGATATTAAACCTGAGCAATTAGAAGATACTATTAAAAGTTTTAAGATATTAAAAGTACAAGGAAGCAATGTTTCTATGCCACATAAAGAAGCCATTATTCCTTATTTAGATGAAATTTCAACTGCTTCTAGATTATGTAATGCTGTAAATACAATTAAACTAATAGATAATCACTATTATGGTACAATTACAGATGGAATAGGCTTTATTAAAGCTATAAATGAACAAGGTTGGGATATTGTAAATAAAAAAATAACGATTGTTGGAGCTGGTGGGGCATGTAAGGCAATTATGGTACAAATGGCATTAGATGGGGCTAGTGAGATAATTGTTTATAATCGAAGTAAAAAAGATGAATTTATTAAAATTATTAATAATACAATCAAAGAAACAAATTGTAAAATTGAATTTAAATTATTAAGTGATTTAGATTCATTAAAACAAGATATGCGTAATAGTTATTTATTTATAAATACTACTGGTGTTGGAATGGAGCCAATGCTAGATCAATCAGTAGTACCTGATGAATCATATTTTTCTTGTCAATTAAAAGTTGCTGATATAATCTATCAACCAGCAACTACAAAACTTTTACAGATGGCTAAAAATGCTGGATGTAAAGTTATGAATGGTGAATTAATGTTATTGTATCAAGGAGCTGAATCATTTAAGATTTGGACAGGAAAAGATATGCCAATTGATAAAGTAAAAAAAGTTTTAGGAATAGGAGTAAAAAAATGAAAGAGTTAATTTTAGCGACAACTAATCAGGGAAAATTAAAAGAAATTAAAGCAATGTTAAAAGATATTGATATTGATGTATTATCAATGAAAGATGTCTTAGATCAAGAAATAGATATTGAAGAAACAGGAACAACTTTTAAAGAAAATGCATTAATAAAAGCTAGTACAATTGCTAAAATTGTCAACAAACCAGTTTTAGCTGATGATAGTGGTTTAGAAGTAGATGCATTAGATAAACAACCAGGTATATATTCATCACGTTTTCTTGGCGAAGATACAAGTTATGATATAAAAAATCAATATATTATTGATGCAATAAAAGGAAAAGAACGTAGTGCTCGCTTTGTTTGCGCAATGGCTTTAGTTATTCCTGATAAAGAGCCAATCATCATTGAAGAAACGATGGAAGGTTTGATCAATGATAAAATTGAAGGAGAAAATGGTTTTGGCTATGATCCAATTTTCTATTTTCCACCATGTAAAATGACTTCAGCAATGATGTCAATGGAAGAAAAAAATAAATATTCACATCGTGCTAAAGCACTTAAAAAATTATATTCAATATTAAAGGAGATGTTATAATGAATCATATAGTTTTAGTTCATCCAGCAATTCCTCAAAATACCGGAAATATTATGAGAACTTGTGTAGCAACAAATACTGTTTTACATATTATTAAACCAATGAGCTTTGATTTAGATGATAAAAAAATGAAAAGAGCTGGTTTAGATTATGTAAAAGATTTAGATTTACGTGTATATGAAAATTACGAGGAATTTGTTCAAAAGAATCCTGGTGAATATCACTTTTTTACTCGCTATTCACATTTATGTTTTACTGATCAAGATTTTAGTGATTCATCTAAAGAGCATTATTTATTCTTTGGTCATGAACATGATGGAATTCCAAAAGAAATATTAACTGAACATTTAGATCGTTGTTTAAGGATTCCAATGAGTGATAAGGTAAGAAGTCTTAATTTATCAAATTGTGCAGCAATTTGTATTTATGAGGTATTAAGACAACAAAATTATCCTAATTTATCTAAAGTAGAAGTACAAAAAGGGGAAGAATTTTTATATGACTTATAATAAAAAAGATATTATTTTATCAATTGTATTAATGATTTTTATTATTTCATTTGCAGTTGTATTTACTGTCTTTTTTAAACAGTTATATTATTTTGATATTAATTATTTAAATATTGATAAAATCAGTGGACTTTCAGTTGAAACAATAAAAGAGAATTATGATATATTAATAAAATATCAGTCTATTTTCTATCAGGGAGATTTAAATTTACCTGATTTTACAATGTCTGTAGCTGGTAGAATTCATTTTCAAGAAGTAAAAACAATTTTTGAAGTAATTCAAGTAAGTATGTTAATTAGTGGAATAATATCAATAGTTTTACTAATTAAAAGATTTAAAGAAAAAGAATATCTTTTTTTACGATTAACAGGAATCATAACAATCTTAATTCCTTCTATATTAGGTTTTTTAGTAGCAATAGATTTTGATCAGGCATTTATAATTTTTCATAAACTCTTTTTTAGAAATGATTTTTGGATTTTTGATTATCGAACTGATCCGGTTATTACAATTTTACCAGAAACATTTTTTATGCATTGTTTTATCTTGATTGTTTTAATAATTGTGGTTTTTGCTTTACTTTGTTTGATTTTTTATCGATATAAACAAAAACAAATAATTAGCGATACTAATTTATAGTATCGCTATAATCATGGATTTTTGGCTTTGTGGTAATAAACAAAGTCTTTTTTTTGTTGTTAATCATTTTAATTAAAATACTTATAAAAATAAAGATACTAATCAATAAAATTATTAATAATTGATTATATATAAAATAAACATAACACAATAAAATAGTTATTAATAAAGAAATAATGGGATAATAAAAAGGAATGTTTTTTGATAACAATTTTGACTTCTTTAAAAAATAACATAACATATCATGATCCCATAGTTCAACATCATTAATGTTAGCTAAATTTATAGCTGCTTTAGAAAAAGTGCTATTAGTAAAAACAACCGGTATATCACATTGATAGTAAACACAGCCAGCAATTGCTTCTTGAATAGCTTTAATGCCAACGGGTTTATTATATCGTTTACATTGAATTGCATATGTATAATTATCTTTTTTTGCAAGGATATCAATACCATAATCATTACTGCTTTTTGAAATACGAACGTCTTTAAAGCCATTTTTTTCTAATAATGTTTTTGTAAATGCTTCAAATTGGTAACCATCAAGATTATTGATATAGTCTAAATTTAAGTTATTAAAATAGATATTTTTAATAATTTGATAAATAATTTTAATAACTAATCTAATGACTTTAAAAGGCAAAACAATAATAGTATTAATTAACCAAACAAATAAAAGTTTCATAAACTACCTCCGTTTGCATATTATACCACAACTACAAACAAAGTTTTAAAAGAAAAATATTTGTAGATAATTATATATCAAAGTAACAAAATACAATTATTTATCATAAATTTGTAAGAATATTATCATAAAATACACTGATATAAATAATAAAAATAGTTTAGACTTTGACTTGGAGGTAGCAATATGAAAAGTGTTAAAGATTTTTTTGCTATCATAATATTTTGTTTTAAACTGTATTTTAAAAAGTAAGTTTTTAATCGTTGGAAAAACTGATTTTAAAATTAGTACATGTTATAATGTATTTAAATAAAATTTGTAAATGATAATTAATGGGGGTTTACACTATGAGTAATATAAAAATTATTTTTTTTGATATCGATGGAACATTGATTGATATGAAGAAGAAACAAATTTCAAAAAAAGTATTAGAAACATTAGTGAAACTTAAAAATAATGGAATTAAGATTTGTATTGCTACCGGAAGATCACCAATGCAAGTACCTCATTTTCCAGATGTTGAGTTTGATGCTTTTTTGACTTACAACGGTTCTTATTGTTTTAATAAGTATCAAGATATTTTCAGTAATCCTTTAAAAAAAGAAGATGTTTATATTATTATAAATAATGCTAAAAAAATTGGACGTCCACTATCTTTAGCTACAAAAAATAGATTAGCTGCAAATGGTAGTGATAAAGATTTAGATGAATATTATGGATTCAGTGGAAATAAAGTTAAAGTTGCAGATGATTTTGATACAGTAGTAAATACTGAAGAAATTTATCAAATTATGTTAGGATGTTATAAAAATGAGTATGACTTGATTATGAAAGATGTTAAAGATGCTAAAATTGCAGCATGGTGGGATCGGGCGATCGATATTATTCCTTTAAGTGGTGGTAAAGGTGTGGCAATTAATAAAATATTGGACTATTATCAATTAACTAAAGAAGAAGCGATGGCTTTTGGTGATGGTAATAATGATATTGAAATGTTAGAGGCTGTTGGTAGAGGTGTTGCTATGAAAAATGCTTCATTAGAATTAAAATCTATTGCTGATGATATATGTGATGATGTTACAAATGATGGGATTTATTCCTACTGCAAGGCTATTGGCTTGATATAAGATTACATAAAGAAAGCTGGTTTTATAAATGGAAAAATGGTTGAAATGGGCAATAGAAATACAAAGTCTATCACAAATTGGATTAACTTATACAAAAGATGTATATGATAGAGAAAGATATCAAAGATTACGAGAAATATCAGCGGAAATGCTTGCTAAAAAGACAGAAGTAAGCATAGAAAAAGTTAAAGATTTATTTTGTCATGAAACAGGTTATCAAACACCAAAACTAGATACAAGAGCTGCAATATTTAGAAATAATAAAATATTGCTAGTTCATAAAAATAATGGGACATGGTCTTTACCGGGCGGTTGGTGTGATGTTTTGGAATCTGTTAAATCAAATACTGAAAAAGAAGTTAGAGAAGAAACAGGACTTAATGTAAAAGCTGTAAAAATTATTTCTATACAAGATAGAAATAAGCATAATAAGCCTGTTTATGCTTATGGTGTGTGTAAAATTTTTGTTTTATGTGAAGTCATAAATGGTAAATTTGTTGAAAATATAGAAACAACAGAAATTCGTTATTTCTCTTTACAAGATTTACCACATAATTTAGCAGAAGAAAAAACGAATAAAGAACAAATTGAAATGTGTTTTAAAGCATATTTAAACGAAAATTGGCAAACTCAGTTTGATTAAGTTATAAGTGTTTATTAATATATGGATTTAAAAATATTGGATAGGGTTGATAAGGAAAATAATATGATGTAGGTGTTTTTTATTCCATTTTAGTGGATACATTAAAAAATATAGCTTATCATAGGTGAAAATAACAGGGACAACATGTAGATATGATGATTTATAGATAATTTTTATATATAATGGAATTTTATCGCCTCAAGTTATAAATTATATCTAAAATTTAATTTTATTATCACAGTTAATGCAAGAAAGATTATGGATTATAAAATTATGCAAAAAGAAGCATTTAATTTTATAAGAGTAAGCAAATGGATATCACTATAATTTGAAAGTGTAAATAATGAAATTGTAGAATTAACACAAGGTATAACGGAAGAATAGAAAAAGTAATATATAAACTACAAAACATTGAATTGTGTGAAATAGATAATGTATCATATAATTCTAATACTAATTTTCTTAAATTAAAAGAAAATGATGCATATAGTGAGGTTTTGATTTCTTTCAAACTTAATATAAAAGTGATGTTCAAATTTATATAAAGATATTTATAAGAGTTATGTGCAAAACCTCTTTAAAAAATTATATACAAATAGTTTGCAAAGTACTCAACAATAATATTCGATAAATCAGTAGGGATAATTAATGAGTACGCAACTTTTCTTAGTAAAAATTTACTTTTGATTAATTGGATTAAAATTAAGAAATAGTAAAATTATTTAGAGGTGATTTAAATGAAAATAAATGAAATTATTAAAGAAAGAAGATTAGAACTAGGTTATACTCAAGAACAACTTGGAGCTCTTTTAAATCTTTCATCTTCAGCAGTTAATCGTTGGGAAAAGGGAAATTGTTATCCTGATATTACGATATTGCCTATTTTAGCTAGAATATTAAAAACTGATTTAAATACACTTTTATCTTTTAAAGAAGATTTAACAGATATGGAAATTGGATTGTTTTTAAATGAGCTTGCAAACAAAGAGATTGATGAGGCTTTTTTGTTAGCGAAAAATAAAATTGATGAATATCCAACTTGTTATAAGTTATTATTAAATTGTGCAGCAGTTTTAAAAGGAATGTTATGTATCGAAGATAGACAAGTTGATGAAACTTATTATCCAACGATTGAAAAATGGATATTAGATTCTTTAAAGAGCGATGATTTGCAAATTAGAAATTCAGCTAAATCAATGATGATAGATAATTATTTAAAAAATAATCAATTAGATTTAGCCAAAGAAATGATTGAAAGTTTACCAGAACAAAATGTGATTGATAAACATCAAAAGATGATTTCTTTATATCGAATACAAGGGGACAATGATCTTGCACTAAAATTAACTGAAGAAAAATTATATCAGCAAATTTCAAATATTTTAGCACTATTAACCCAAATGATTGAAATATCATTTGAGCAAAATAATGAACATGCTTATAATTACTATGCTAAAGTATATAAACAAGTAGGAAAATGTTTTGATTTAGCCAATTATTTACCGTATTTAGGAATGTTACAAGTTGCAATTTTAAAAAAAAGATGAAAAAGCAAGTATTTCAATTTTAAAGAAAATGTTTACTGTTTTATTTGAAAATGAAAATTTTCTTACTTCACCTCTTTATTCACATTTAACAATTAAAGTTAATAAACAAGGACTTGTAAAAGAGGCTAAAGAGTTATTTTCTACTTTATTAAAAGATAAAGATTTTGATTTTTTAAAAGAAAATGAAGATTTTATACAAATGTTAAAAAGAATTTAGTATATATATTAAAAAAGAAGATACTAGCTATTGTAATCTTCTTTTTAATTTCCTATTTATTTTTATAAAATAAAAAGTCTCTGTAAAATAAGAGTAATAATCTATTTTACAGAGAACAATTTATTTAGCCATTATAGTTACTATCCTAAAAAGAAAGTATTAACTTCAAAATGTGCTTTTGGATGATCACATGCTGGACATCTTTCAGGTGCTTCTAAACCTTCATAAATAAATCCGCAGTTATTACATTTCCATACAACAGGTGATTCACGTTTAAATGTAGTACCATTTTCTAAAGCTGCAAGTAATTTTAAATATCTAGCTTCATGATGTTTTTCAGCAATTGCAATACTTTCTAAAGCAGTAGCAATTTCTTCAAATCCTTCTTCACGTGCAGTTTTAGCAAAACTTGGATACATATCAGTATATTCTTCGTTTTCACCAGCTGCAGCAGCTTTTAAGTTTTCAGCAGTAGTTCCTAATAATACAGGGAAGTTTCCATCTGTATATAAAGTTTCACCTGCTAAATCTTTATTCATGAATTTCATTAATCTTTTAGCATGTTCTTTTTCTTGGTTAGCTGTTTCTAAGAAGATATTTTGAATTTGTACAAATCCTTCTTTTTTAGCGATTGAAGCATAATAAGTATAACGATTACGAGCTTGACTTTCTCCTGCAAATGCATGCATTAAGTTGTTAGCTGTTTTAGTTCCTTTAAGTGTCATTTTAATTTTCCTCCATTTTTTGAATTTCTAAACATTTTTTGCAAACACCACTGAAAACAAGTTCAACTTTTTCAATTTTATGTTCAGTTTGTTTTTGCACTTCATTACTAATATTTTCACTATAAGCAATATCAAATACTTGTTGACAGCGATTACAAATAAAATGATGGTGTGCTGAAAGATCAGCATCAAAATGTACAGTAGATTGACCAACATCTAATTTGCGTATCTTATTTGCGGCCACTAAAAAATTTAAATTACGATAAACGGTTCCTAAACTTAATCCAGGATTATCAACTTTTAAATCACTATAGATACTTTCTGCTGTAGGATGATCACATCTAGCTTTTAAATTTTGATATATTAGTTCACGTTGTTTTGAGTATCTGGTTATTTTTGTCATTGAGCCTCCTTTATTTTATATTATAATAGTAATGGTTACTATTATAATATATTAAAACATTTGATTAGTCAACTATAATGCTCATAGAACAAAAGTATATATAAATAAACATAAACAAAATGAACCAATGCCATGATATAACCGAGCAAGAAAATATTTTTTAAAACTATAATCAATATTATCTAATAAATTATCAGTTTGCATCATAACACTGATACTACTAAATGATAAATTAAAACATACTAAACTATAAACAAGTGGAGTATGTTCAAATTGTAATAATTGCAAACTCCCAGAACTAAATTCTAAAATCCCTTGAATTACAGCATTAAAAAAATCATTATTAATAATATTGGATAAAGCATAACCAATAAATTGAAAAACGAGCATATATCCTAAAATAAAAATAAAGGCATAACAAGAACTAAGAATACTTTGTTTTAATGCAGCTACAAAACTTAAATGAGGTTGAATGAAAGTGGTTAATGATTCTTTAAGTGTTTGAAAATTATATTGTTTATGATAGAATAATGCTTTAGTAAGACTGGGTAAAATATGACATAAATATATTATCATAGGGTTTTCTAAGTTCAGTGATACAAAAATAAATGATATTGAAGCAAATGAAGCGATTGATAATAAATGTTGTAATTCACTGTCATTAATGTATTTTAAAGTATAGGCTTCTTTGATCATCTTTACATTTGTAGGATAACCACAAAAAAATGAGATAAAGTATATTGATGACATGATTGGTGATAATTTAAAAAGAGGTTTGAATAAAAATTGAATAAAGTAACTAAATAAATTTAATAAACCTAATGATAAACATAAAGAAATTAAGATCATAAAAGGTAATAGAGAAGGTAAAAGATTATTAATAACTATTTTAATGACATTATTAGATAAAGCTACGATTTGAAACATATTAAAGAATGAAAACAAAGTGATAAATGTAACTAATAATAAAGTGAAATAATAATTTAATTTTTTCATATACTTTCCTTCTAGTAATATTTATTTAGATAAGATAAAATTAGATGAGGTGAAATAATGAATGCATTAATAGTAGGGGTCAAATATAAGGAGATGGGTTATGATTTAGATAGCTCTTTAGTTGAATTAGAAGAGTTATGTAAAGCTTGTGATATTAAAGTAATAAAAAAATGTGTTCAAAACTTAGATAAAATCAATCCATCATTATATATAGGTACGGGTAAAGTACAAGAAATTAAAATGCAATTAGATGATATTGATATTGTAATTTTTGATGAAGAATTATCACCTTTGCAAGTAAAAAATTTGACTGATAGTTTAGATATTGAAGTTACTGATCGAACAGATTTAATTTTACGTATTTTTGAACAAAGAGCTAAAAGTAAAGAAGCAAAGCTACAAGTAGAAATAGCTAAAGGTCAATATTTATTACCGCGTTTAGCCGGAATGAAAGAGCATTTATATAGTCAACAAGGTGGATCAGGTTTTAGAGGTAGTGGTGAAAAACAGATTGAATTAGATCGAAGAATGATTGCCAGTCAAATATATCAAGCTAAAAATCAGTTGGCTAAAATTGTAAAACAAAGACAAACCCAAAGAAAAAAACGTAAAAATAACGAAATGAAAGTAATTGCTTTAGTAGGTTATACTAATAGTGGAAAAAGTACATTGATGAATGCTTTTTGTAACGATAAAAACAAACAAGTATTACAAAAAAATATGCTTTTTGCAACGTTACAAACAGCTACTCGTAACATTAAAATCAATCATCATCCTTGTTTACTAACAGATACAGTTGGTTTTATTAATCGATTACCGCATCATTTAGTTCAAGCTTTTCGTTCAACTCTTGAAGAAGTCGTTGAAGCTGATTTATTGATTCATGTAGTTGATACTACAAATGAAAATTATGAAACATGTATTGAAACTACTAACCAGGTTTTAAGAGAATTAGGAGTAAAAGACACACCCATGATTTATGCATATAATAAAATAGATTTAAATAAGTATGCTTTTATCATTCCTAATGATCCATATGTCTTTATTTCTGCTAAAGAACAAATTGGTTTTGAGCAATTAGAAAAAATGATTAGTTCGATCCTGTTTAAAGATTATGCAATCTATGATTTAAATATACCTTATCAAGATGGTGAAATATTTAGTTATTTACATCAGCATTGTTTGGTGTTAGAATTTGAGTATTTAGAAGATAGCATTTACTTAAAAGTTGAAATGCATCCTAGTATGATTAGTAGATATAGTAAGTATATATTAAAAAATTAAAGGAGAGAGTGTTATGGACGATAAAAAATTATATAAATTAGATTTATCGATTGCAGTTGAAGCTAGTAATGCAAAAGAAGCATTTGATATTTTAGTTACTGATGAAACATTAAAACATGTTCGTGAATTAATTATTCAATCTAAAGACAATATTAAAGAAATGTTTGAAAAAGAAGATAATCCAGCAATAATCAACTAGTTGATTATTGTTTTTATTTTTGTTAGAATCTAGAAAAAGGGGGATTTACAATGAATTTACATGGAAGAAGTTTTTTAACACTTAAAGATTATACTAAAGAAGAAATTAGATATTTATTAGATCTAGCTCATAAATTAAAAGCTGATAAGAAAAAAGGAATTCTAGGTAAGAGTTTGGTAGGAAAAAATATTGTTTTATTATTTGAAAAAACATCAACTAGAACAAGATGTGCATTTGAAGTTGCTGCTTTAGATGAAGGCGGACATGTAACATATTTATCAAATTCACAAATGGGGAAAAAAGAATCAATTGAAGATACTGCTAAAGTACTTGGAAGAATGTATGATGGAATTGAATTTAGAGGTTTTAAACAAAGTACAGTTGAAGCATTACGTGATTATTCTGGAGTACCAGTTTGGAATGGATTAACAGATGTTGATCATCCAACTCAAACATTAGCAGATTTTCTAACTATTGAAGAGCATTTAGATAAACCATTAAATGAAGTTAAATTTGTATTTACTGGTGATATTAGAAATAATGTTTGTTATGGTTTAATGTATGGTGCGGCAAAAATGGGAATGCATTTTGTAGCGCTTGGACCAAGTGAATTACAAATGGATCAAGAAGTAGTTGAGTATTGTAAACAAGAAGCTTTAAAATCAGGTGGAACTTTAACAATTACTGATAATGTTGATGAAGCTGTTAAAGATGCTGATGTAATTTATACTGATATCTGGGTTTCAATGGGAGAGCCAGAAGAATTATATCCAAAACGTGTAAAACTATTATCACCATATAAAGTTACTCAAGAAATGATGGCAAAAACTAATAATCCTAAAACTTTATTTATGCATTGTTTACCATCATTCCATGATTTTGAAACGGATGTTGCTAAAGAAAAATATGAACAAGGTATTGACATTCGTGAAGTTGAAGACGAAGTATTTAGAAGTGAAAATTCAGTTGTTTTTGATGAAGCTGAAAATAGAATGCATACAATTAAAGCAGTTATGGTAGCTACTTTAGGTAATCAATAAGACGGAACAGTGTTCCGTTTTTTTTTGTTGTAATTAGTAAATATTTTATTTATAATTGAGTGTAATTATATTATGATATATACAGGTGGTAGAAAATGGGACGTATTTTTGTCATAAGTGATGTACATGGCTATTATGATTTGTTTATAAAATTATTAAATGAAATTTCTTTTAATGATCTTGATAAGCTATATGTTATTGGTGATGTTTGTGATCGAGGAGAGGATAGTTTAAAGTTATTATTTTATATCCAAGAACATGATAATATTATTTTAATTAAAGGTAATCATGAATATATGATGCAAGAAGCTTTGTCTTGTAATCTTGAAAATGATGATTTTGATTATTCTATGAATGTAGTTAAGTTATGGATAGCAAATGGTGGAGATAAGACAATTAATAGTATTAATGATTATCTTGAAAAAGATACGATGAAATATGAAGATTATTGTATTATTAGAAGAGAATTTTTAAAAAGAGTATATGAATATTTAAAAAGTTTACCTAATTATTTAGAAATATCTGTTAATGAACAAAATTATGTTTTAGTTCATGCAGGTATTGATGTTAGAAAACCATTGAATCAGCAAGTTGAAAATGATTTATTATGGATTCGAGAAAAATTTTATTTACAACGTGGTGATTTAACTAAAATATATATCTTTGGACATACACCAACGGTTTTATTAAATGATGATTTTAGTTTTGATATCTGGTTTGATACAATTAATCATAATAAGATTGGAATTGATGGTGGATTGGCATGCGGAACAGTAGGCCAATTAAATTGTTTATGTTTAAATGATGGAAAAATTACAGTGATTCAAAAAAATTCAATATAAAACCCAAGGAGAGAAATCCTTGGGTTATAATTTTGAATAGGCCCATAGTGCTTTGATTTGTGGGGCTAATGTTTCATATGTCCAGGTACGTTTGCTGTTTTCCTTGCTATTTGGATCATTTACATAAAAATTACCATCTACAGTTTTAGTAATTACAATGAAGTGACCACCATTAGTAAAATCACCTGGTCTTACACTACAGATAATTGGATGTCCCTGATTTAATTGTTCAATCATTGTATTTTTATTTAAAGCAATAGTGCTAGCTTTTAAACCAAATGCTTGACATCCTTGCTCCATTAATGACCATCTTGTTTTACTTCCTTCAAGATAATCATTTTCAATAGCATATTTTGCAATATAACGTGGATTATATTTAGTATTTTGGGTTAATCCAATTGCAACCATTGACAAACAAGTAGGACCACAACCTGCAGTTCCAACTATTTCATCACCATAATGAGTATATGCCCAACGTTTATCCCATTGAATTAGTAAAGGAATATTATCATTGGTAATAGATATTTTAATTGGTTTGTTGTTTTCATATGGCTGATAGTTAGTTTTTAGTTCTTTAGCTTGTGGATAGTTTTGAACAAATTCATCAATATATTCAGGACATTTATTTTTATTGATAAAAGTATAACCAATAAATAGTATAAGCAAGATAATAACTAATTTTTTTATTTTCATACCATCATAGAATAATATTTAGTAATAATTGAAAATATAATGATTGCCCCTAAAATTATAAAAACAAATACTTTTTCTTTTGTAGTTAGTTTTTCCATATTAACAGACTCCTTTATAAAATTGATAATAGTGATGGTTTATATGTGTATAATGAGATACAACCAATTATTCCAAAATTAATTAAAAAGATTGTAGAAGTAAAATTATTTTGTTTAAAGTTAAATAGTCGATAAATTATTAAACCGATTATTCCCCCAAGTGTGTTTAATAAAATATCATCAATATCAAAAATTCCCCATCCAGTTGATAACTGGATTAATTCAAATGAAAAACTAGTTAAAAAACTAATAAAAATAATATTAGTATTATTTAAACACTTACAATAATTTAAAAGAATAATACTTAAAGGAATAAATAATGCAACATTACCTAATACATTAACTAATAAAGTTGCATCAATTCCCTTATCATACCACTGATTAATAAAATTAAAGAAATGAAGATTATAGTTATACTTATAATCATAACTATTAAATCCATTTTTAAAAATAATTATTCGTAATAAAAATAAAAAATAAGCAAATGAACAAATCATTAAAACAATACTAAGAATTCTTTTTTTCATCATCACACATCTACACCCCCTAAACTTATTTTACGATATTATAATAACAAAAAGAGGGATACAATCTATTAACAATTACTAAAGATATTCTTACAAATTTCTTACATCGGTATTTTTATTGTAAAATAAATCAAGTTATTATCTAAATCAACATCAATTGTTCCACCATGAAGCTCAATAATTTTTTTAGTGATAGTAAGGCCTAAACCAGCACCACCTGTTCGACTATTTCTTGATTTATCTAAACGGACAAATGGTTCAAAAATATGTTTAAGTTTATTTTTATCGATAAGATCAACTGTATTTGATAATTTAATGATAATATAATTAGTTTCTTTTTTAGCACTAATATTTATTGATGAATCATTGATACTATAATTAATAGCGTTACGAATTAAATTATCAAATACCCTTTCAAACTGATTTACATCGATTAATACATTCAAATTATCTTCAATATTTGTAACACATTCAATATTTTTTTCACGATACATGGGCATAAATTCATAAGCAATTTGAGCTAACATAATTGATAAATTGACGGATTTTTTTTCAAGTTCAATATCGCTAAGATTATATTTAGCGATTACAAAAAATTCTTCAATTAATTCTTCTAAACGAATTGTTTTATCATAAGCAATTTTTGCATAAGTTCTTTTTTCTTCAGGTAATAAATTAGGTTGATTATTTAATAAATCTAAATAGCCAATTATTGAAGTTAACGGAGTTTTTAAGTCATGAGCTAGATATAATAATAAATCATTTTTTTGTTTTTCTGCCTGTCTAATAGCAATCTTATTTTTAAGTGAATCTTTTTTAATTTGATTCATTTGATCTTCGATTTCTTTTAATTCATGAGGTAAGTTGATTAGAGTATCGTTATCTTGAACTAGTATTTTTCCAGCTTCAAGCATCTTTTCAATATATTGCAAAGATTCTCGATATCTAAGCCAAAAAATAATAATTATATCTAAAGCGACTAAACTAATAAAAATAGTTAATAAATTTCTTTTTATTGATTGTGCAAATAAATACACAAAATCATATGCTTGAAAGACATATTGATGATAAATTTCATATGAATATAGATATAAAATTATAAAAATAAAGATAGAAATAGAAGTTGTAACAGTTATTTTTTTTATTAGATTGGCAGTTAAACTTTTTTTAAAATGAGAACTATTCAATGGTATAACCTACACCCCAAACAGTTTTAATAAATTTTGGTTTGCGGGCGTTTTCGTGCATTTTTTCTCGTAATCTAGCTACATGTGCCATGACGGTATTATTGTTGTCTAAATATTTTTCTTGCCAGACAGCTTCAAATAACTCTTCTGAAGTTACAACATTACCGCGTTTTGAACATAAATACCAAAGAATAGAGAATTCTATTGGGGTTAGATTTAATGGTTGGTCATATAGTGTACATTTATGTGTATGATTATTAATTACTAAACCGTTAAAATCATAAATATGTTGATTAGTAGATGGATTTTGATTATATCGTAAATAACGTCTAAGTTGAGTTTTTACTCTAGCTGCTAACTCTAATGGATTAAATGGTTTGGTTAAATAATCATCGGCTCCTAGAGTAAGACCATTGATTTTATCTAAATCATTACTTTTAGCAGTCAACATAATTACTGGAAAGTAATAGTGTTTACGAATTTTTTTTAGTAAACTAAAGCCATCTAAATCAGGCATCATTACATCTAAAATAGCTAGATCATAATGATTTTTTTGTAAACTTTCTAAAGCATCTTTACCACAATAATATTTAAAAATATGATAATTTTCATTTTGTAAATATAATTCAATTAAATCAGCAATTGATTGTTCATCATCAACAACTAATATATTATATGCCATAATATCACCTCATTTTTCATCTTATCTTATTTCAATTAAAAATACAAACCAATCCTAAATTCTTAAGAAAATTGTAAGAAATAAAAAATACTAGTATTAATCACTAGTATTTTTAAAAGTAGCTAAATATTTATCATTTAAAGCAATCACTTGTTTCATTGCTTCATTTCCTGGAGCTCCAATTGTATTTCTCTTATTAACACATGTTTCAACACTTATTGCTTCATAAATATCTTCTTCAAAAACATCACAAATATTTTTAAATTCACTGATTGTTAAATCATCTAAATCTTTATTTTGGCTAATTGCATAAAGAACTAATTGACCAATAATACCATGAGCATCTCTAAATGGAACACCTTTATTAACAAGATAATCAGCAGCATCAGTAGCATTAGTAAAACCACCAGTTGCTGATTTACGCATTTTTTCTTTATTAAATGTTGTAGTATTTAACATATCATTTAATAATTGTAAACAACCTTTAGTTGTTGTTAAAGCATCAAAAAACAATTCCTTATCTTCTTGCATGTCTTTATTATAAGCAAGTGGTAAACCTTTCATAGTTGTAAGTAAACTAGTTAATGCTCCATAAACTCTACCTGTCTTACCTCTAATTAATTCAGCAATATCAGGGTTTTTCTTTTGTGGCATAATTGATGAACCAGTTGAAAAAGTATCATCTAATTCCACAAACTGATACTCATTAGTATTCCAAATAATTATTTCTTCACTAATTCTAGACATATGCATCATCATCGTTGACATAGCACTTAATAACTCAATTAAATAATCACGATCACTAACACCATCAATACTATTTAAACATGGACCATCAAAACCAAGTAGTTTTGCACTATATTCACGGTCTAATGGATAAGTAGTTCCAGCTAGTGCTCCTGAACCAAGTGGACAAACATTCATACGATGATAAATATCTTCTAAACGACTGCTATCACGTTTAAACATTTCAAAATAAGCACCTAAATGATGAGCTAGAGTAATTGGTTGAGCTTTTTGTAAATGGGTAAAGCCAGGCATAATTGTATCAATATGTTCTTTCATTAAATTATTAATAGTATTTAATAAGTTATGGATCAATGTATTTAACATTATTACTTGATCACGTGTATATAAACGCATATCTAAGGCAACTTGGTCATTTCTACTTCTACCGGTATGTAATTTTTTACCAACATTACCGATTCTTTGAATTAAAGTAGATTCAACAAAGCTATGAATATCTTCTTGTGTATTATCGATTTCAAGTTTATGATTGTTTAAATCATCTAAGATTTGTTTTAAAGCTGCTTCAATTTGCTTACCTTCTTCATTGCTCAAGATTTTTTGTTTAGTTAGCATTTTTACATGGGCAATACTTCCTTGGATATCTTGTTGATAAAATGTTTGATCAAATTCAATCGATGCATTAAAATCATATACTAATTGGTTAGTAGGTTTAGTAAATCTTCCGCCCCATAAATTCATTTTATTTCCTCCTGTTTACAAAAAAGGGCATTAGCCCTTTTTGTTATTTAATTTCATTGCTCTAACTTTTGTTGAAAGACCATATAAAGTAATAAATCCTTCAGCATCATGATGATCATATAAATCACCAGTTGAAAAACTTGCAATTCCTTCATCATATAAAGAATATGGAGAAGCAGTTCCTTCTTTAATAATATTTCCTTTATATAATCTAAATTTAGTTGTTCCGCTAACAACTTCTTGAGTTTTACTTACAAATGCTGATAAAGCTTCACGTAATGGTGAAAACCATTTAGCAGCGTATACTAATTCAGCAAATTCTACGGAAACCAAACGTTTATATTTTAATGTTTCACGATCTAACACTAATTCTTCTAGTTGACGATGTGCTTCCATTAAAATAGTTCCCCCAGGTGTTTCATAAACACCACGTGATTTCATTCCAACAACACGATTTTCAACAATGTCAACAATACCAATACCATGTTTTCCACCAAGTTCATTCAATTCTTCAAGAATTTTAGTTGCTGACATTTCTTTACCATTTAATTTAACGGGAACACCTTTTTCCCATTCAATTTCTACATGTTCAGCTTGATCAGGTGCTTTTTCTGGTGAAGTTGATAAAACTAATAAATGATCATAATTTGGTGTGTTTTCAGGATTTTCAAGTTCTAAACCTTCATGAGAAATATGCCAAATATTACGGTCACGAGAATAACTAGAATCCGCTGAGAATGGTAAATCAATTCCATGTGCACGGCAATATTCGATTTCTGATTCACGAGAATCCATAGTCCAATTAGGATCACGCCAAGCAGCGATGATTTTTAAATCAGGTGCTAACGCTTTAATTCCAAGTTCAAAACGAATTTGATCATTTCCTTTACCAGTTGCCCCATGACAAATAGCACTAGCTCCTTCTTGTCTAGCTACATCAACTAATACTTTAGCAATCAAAGGTCTAGCTGTTGCAGTTCCAAGTAAATATTTGTATTCAAATACAGCATCAGCTTGAACAGTTGGGATGATATAATCATCAACATATTCTTCAACAACATTTTTGATATAAAGTTTTGTTGCGCCACATTTTTTAGCACGTTCTTCCAAACCGTCCAATTCATCTTTTTGTCCAACATCGATACAGCAGCAAATTACTTCATAATCATAGTTTTCTTTTAACCATGGAATAATTGCAGTTGTATCAAGTCCTCCAGAGTATGCAAGAATTACTTTTTCTTTCATTTAAAATTTCCCCCTTAAAATAATCTAAATTATCATTATAATAAACTATAGAAAAAATAATTGCAATAATTTATCATAATTATACTATAATTTTATTAATTGTTCATATTAGAGAAATAGATGTAAAATATAATGTGGAAAGATTAATTGGGGGAATTATATGAATGAAAATAAATTAAATTACCGTAAGATTTTAGAAATTGTAATATTAGGTATTATTTGTTATTGGGGGCTTAATCATTATGAAATGATTTTTAAGTCTATAAGTAAATTAATATCAGTTATTATGCCTTTTATCCTTGGATTTATCATTGCTTTTATTTTAAATGTTTTAATGATAAGAGTAGAAAAAGTTTTAAATAAATTTTTTACTACTAATAAATTTCAAATTATAAAGAGAATAGCTAGTATTATTTTATCGATTTTAATTTTACTAGGAGTTTTATTGTTAGTAGTAAAATTAGTAATTCCAGAAATATCAAATGCAATTAAATTAATTACTGCAAGTTTACCGGAAGTATTTGAAACACTTGAAAAATGGAGTAAAGGTGACTCAGGAATTTCTTTACAATTAAAATCTTTCTTTGATACAGTTGATGTTCAGTCACTTACAAGTGAATTTAGTGAATTTGCTAAAATAGGATTTACTGGTGTGCTTGGTTCAACTGTTGATATTTTATCAATGTTTGTAAATGGCATTTTCAATATTATTGTTGGATTTGTTTTTGCAATATATATATTAATGAGTAAAGAAACATTAAAACGTCAAACTCGTAAATTATTAAGTACTTGTCTTCCGTCAAAAATTACTAATAAGATTATTGAAATTGCGACTATTTCAAGAACAACATTTACTAATTTTATTATTGGTCAGACAATTGAAGCGATTATTTTAGGTAGTCTATGTGCACTTGGAATGAAAATTTTTGGTTTCCCATATGCTCCAATGGTCGGTACATTAGTAGGGATAACAGCTTTTATTCCGATTATCGGTGCTTTTATTGGTGGTGGAATTGGTGCGTTTATGATTATGACGGTGGATCCAATGCAAGCTTTGTTATTTATAATCTATTTAGTTATTCTACAGCAAATTGAAGGCGATTTGATTTATCCAAGAGTTGTTGGCTCTTCAGTAGGATTACCTTCAATCTGGGTATTGTTTGCAGTTACTGTAGGTGGTGGATTATGGGGAATTGTCGGTGTTTTATTTAGTGTACCAACGTTATCAGTAATTTATTTGCTATTAAAGGAATATATTAATAATCGTAGTAAATCACTCGAATGAGTGATTTTATTTTTTAATAATTTATTAAAATTTTCTTAAATAAGAAGACTTTTGTTGAAATTTTAAAATTATTGGAATAAAATAATAATATAAATAATAAAAATAATTATAAAGGGGAAAAGTTATGTTAAAAATTGAAAATCTTACCAAAACATATGGTCATAAAAAAGCTGTAGATGATTTATCATTGCATATTGAAAGTGGTAGTATTTATGGTTTTATTGGACATAATGGAGCTGGTAAAACAACTACATTAAAAGCGATTGTAGGAATTATGAATTTTGATTCGGGAGATATTTATATTGATGGAAAATCAATTAAAAAAGATGCTTTAGCTTGTAAAAAGATTATGGCATATATTCCTGATAATCCTGATTTATATGAATATTTAACGGGAATTAAATATTTAAATTTTATTTGTGATGTTTATGGAGTTGATCAAGAAAAAAGAACAGAAAGAATTAAAAAATATAGTGATATGTTTGAATTGAGTGATTCTTTAGGAGAGGTTATTAGTGCTTATTCCCATGGGATGAAACAAAAACTTGCAATTATTGCAGCTTTGGTTCATGAACCTAAGTTAATTATTATGGATGAACCATTTGTAGGTTTGGATCCTAAAGCGACTCATTTATTAAAACAATTGATGCGTCAAATGTGTGATCAAGGAGCAGCTATCTTTTTTTCAACTCATGTTTTAGAAGTTGCTGAAAAGTTATGTGATAAAATTGCAATTATTAAAGCAGGAAAATTAATTGTAAGTGGAAATACTCAAGATGTTATTGGAGATGAATCATTAGAAGATGTATTTTTAGAGTTGGAGGATGACCATGCTTAAATCATTAGTTAAAATTCGCTTACAAGGTTTGTTTTTCCGATCATTAAAAACCGCAAAAAAAGAATCACCATCATTTGGTAAAATTATTTTTATGTTACTAATTATTGGTTATGTGGCAGTTGTATTTGGTTTAATGTTTGGGATAATGTTTAATGAAATTTTAAAACCATTTAGTTTGATTGGATATGAGTGGTTATATTTTGGAATAATGGCAATTTTAGTTGTTTTGTTGTGTTTTATTGGTAGTGTTTTTGTTACTCAGCAGGAAATTTATGGGCCTAAAGATAATGAATTATTGCTTTCAATGCCAATTAAGACAAAAGATATTTTGTTAAGTAGGGTATTTGTATTATTGATTGTTAATTATTTGTATGAAGCTTTAATTGTTATACCGGGAATGATTGTTTATTTTTATCAAACATCGTTTGATTTAATTAAGTTTTTATTTTTTCTAATCGTCATTATTACATTACCGTTACTTGCTTTAGCATTATCATGTGCTTTTGGTTGGGTAATGGCGATGATTATGAAAAGAATTAAAAATAAAACAGTTATTACAGTAGTAATTTCTTTAGCATTTTTAGGAGCATATTTTTATTTAATAAATAAAGTACCAGAATATATTATGGCCTTAGTTGCTAATGGAAAATCAATTGGTGAAGCAATTGAAAATACATTATTTCCAATATATTATTTATCAATTGCAATAAGTGAAGTAGATATATTAAGTTTATTAATGTATTTATTATGTGTATTTGTTCCATTTGTAATAGTAATATATTTACTTTCAAAGAATTTTATTTCAATAGCTACAACTAAACCAAAAACAAAGAAAGTAAAAATGAAAGATAAAGATATAAAATATTCAAGTCAAAAATTGGCTTTATTTAAAAGAGAATTAAGACATTTTGTATCTAATCCAATGATTATGTTAAATGGGGCATTAGGAATTGTTTTTACGGTGATTTTAGCGGGAGCATTATTGATTAAAGGACAAGAATTAATTAATGCATTGAATATAATACCACCACAATTTGAAAATATGGTAAATGAATTAGTTGTGCCATTACTTTGTTTAGGAGTAATTGCCACTAATTCACTTAATGATATTAGTGCATTTTTAATTTCTATAGAAGGTAATCGTTTATGGATTATTAAATCATTACCAATTAAAACGATCGATATTTTAAATAGTAAACTATTTTTACATTTAGCTTTATGTATTCCACCAGGAATAATATTTTCTATAGTTGGATGTATAATTTTTTCTTTGAATCCGATTGACTGTTTGGTTGTAATTATTGTACCAATGATTTTTACTACATTTGTTGCCTTATTTGGTTTACTTGTTAATCTTTGGAAACCAAAGTTTGATTGGGTCAATGAAACTGTAGTAGTTAAGCAAAGTGCATCAGTAACTATTTCTATTTTAGTTACAATGGCATTAGTATTTTTTATCGTTATTGGTTATATCAATTCAAGTGTTAATCTTACTAGTTACTTTTATGGCTGGGTTATCTTATTTATTATTGCTGATCTTGGGTTTTATCATCTACTTAGAACATGGGGCGTAAAAAGATTTGAAGAATTATAAAAATATTTTGAATTTGAAAGTATTATTTAAAAATCATTGATTATATCAGCATAAATCTTAGGTGTAAATTTTTCAAATTAGTAAATATTTTTGAAAAAATATTTGACAAAATGATTTTTAGTAATATAATAATAGACAACTCGATGACTAAAAGAGTAGTTTTGATGATGATTTTTAGCGAGCTAATGTTGGTGGAAGATTAGTAATATAGTCAAAATGAAGCGCATTTACGAGAGGAAAGTGGGAAATTATAGTATCACTTTCGGGTAATCGCCCTTAACGATGAAAGAGATCATAAGGTCAACTTATGATAAATAGAGTGGTAACGCGGTAATTCGTCTCTTGTTTAAGAGACGATTTTTTATTTTAAAAGGAAGTGGGGGATCATGATGATTAAAGCAGGAATTGTAGGAGCAACAGGATATGGGGGATGTGAGTTAGTTCGTTTTTTATTAACACATAAAGAAGTTGAAATTAAATGGGTTTCTTCAAGAACATACACTGATGAAGAATATAGTTCAATTTTTGGTGGATATTTTAATGTCTTAGACCAAAAGTGCGTTGATGAAAATATTGAAGCTTATTTGGATGATATCGATGTTGTCTTTTTTGCGACACCTCAAGGAGTATGTGCAAAAATGGTCAATGAAAATGTTTTAAGTAAAGTCAAAGTTATTGACTTAAGTGCAGATTATCGAATTAAAAATGTCGATACATACGAAAAATGGTATGGAATTAAACATGCATCACCTGAATATATTAAAGAAGCAGTTTATGGACTATGTGAAATTAATCGTAAGGATATCAAAAATGCACGATTGATTGCTAATCCAGGATGCTATCCAACATGTTCGATATTATCAATTTATCCTTTGGCTAAAGCGGGATTAATTGATATGGATACTTTAATAATTGATGCAAAAAGTGGTGTTAGTGGAGCTGGACGAGGTGCTAAAGTAGCTAATTTATATTGCGAAGTCAATGAAAGTATTAAAGCTTATGGTGTAACTAATCATCGTCATACTCCAGAAATTGAAGAACAGCTTGGATATGCAAGTAATAGCGATGTCATATTGAATTTTACACCTCATTTGATACCAATGAATCGAGGAATTTTAGTTACTGCATATGCTAAATTAAAACCAAATGTTAGTATGGATGAAATTGAAAAAGCATATCGTTGTTATGATGATGAATATTTTATAAGAGTTTTAAAACCAGGAGTATTACCTGAAGTAAGAAATGTAAAAAGTAGTAATTTTGTTGATATTAATTATAAAATCGATAAGCGTACTAATCGCATTATTATGATGGGGGCAATGGATAATTTAGTAAAAGGTGCAGCTGGCCAAGCAATTCAAAATATGAATATTATGTTTGGTTTTGATGAAAAAGAAGGATTACAGTTGATGCCAACTGTTTTATAGGGGGAATTAAAATGAAAATAATTGATGATGGAACAGTTACTTTACCAAAAGGATTTTATGGAGCTGGTGGCCATGTTGGAATTAAAAAAGAGAAAAAAGACTTGGCTTTGATTTATAGTGAAGTTGATGCATTGGCAGTAGGGACTTTTACTCAAAATGTAGTAAAAGCAGCGCCAGTATTATGGGATAAAATGGTTGTTGAAAATTATGATAGTGCAAGAGTTATTGCAATCAATAGTGGGGTAGCAAATGCTTGTACAGGGGATGAAGGAATTTATAATAATGAATTATTTGCTAGTAAGGTAGCTGATAATTTTGGAGTGAAGAAAGAAGAAGTGTTAATTTGTTCAACTGGTGTTATTGGAAAACAATTACCAATGGATAAGATAATTGAGGGGATTGCTAAGGTAAAGGCATTATTGAACAATGATCAAAAATCTGGAGAAATAGTTGCTCAATCAATTATGACAACAGATACAAAGCCTAAACATATTGCTGTAACAATTGAATTAGGGGGAAAAATTGTTACTATTGGGGCATGCTGTAAAGGATCGGGAATGATTCATCCTAATATGGCAACGATGCTAGGTTTTATTACAACTGATTGTAATATTTCTAAAGAATTATTGAACAAAGCTTTAAAAGAAATTATTGCTGATACATTTAATATGGTATCAGTAGATCGAGATACTTCAACTAATGATACAGTACTATTGTTAGCTAATGGGTTAGCTAATAATGAAAAAATTACTAGTGAAAATGACGATTATTATAAATTTAAAGAAGCTTTATATTATGTTAATGAATATTTAGCTAAAGCAATTGCTGGTGATGGTGAAGGAGCAACAAAGTTATTAGAAGTTCAAGTACATGGTGCTAATAGTATTAAACAAGCTAAAGTAATTGCAAAAAGTGTTTGTACTTCACCGCTTGTAAAAACAGCAGTTTATGGAAATGATGCAAATTGGGGAAGACTTTTATGTGCTATGGGTTATTCGGGGGAAGAATTTGATCCATATAATGTTGATTTAAGTATCGCAAGTGAACATGGAACATTACAGTTAGTAACCAAGGGGATGGCAACTGACTACAGTGAAGAACTTGCAACAAAAATCTTGTCTAGTAGCGAAGTAAAAGCTATCATTGATATTCATAATGGGGAATATAAAGCAACAGCATGGGGATGCGATTTAACATACGATTATGTTAAAATCAATGCTGATTATCGTTCATAAAGGGGGAAAAGTATGCATACAAAAGAACAAAATAAAGCTCAAGTATTAGTAGATGCTTTAAGTTATATTCAAAAATTTGCTGGGGATACTGTTGTAATTAAATATGGCGGTAGTGCAATGACTAATGAAGTAGTTAAGCAATCTGTTTTAAAAGATATTGCAGTTTTAAAATCAGTTGGAATCAAACCAGTAATTGTTCATGGTGGGGGCAAAGATATCAATACTTGGTTAAATAAAGTAGGGATTGAAAGTGAATTTAAAAATGGATTAAGAGTTACAACTAAAGAGACTTTAGAAGTAGCTGAAATGGTTTTATCTGGTAAGTTAAATAAAGGTTTAGTCCAACATATGGAAAGAATTGGTACCCATGCTGTTGGATTATCTGGTAAAGATGGGGATATGCTTACGGTTAAAAAACATTTATCTGATGGTGCGGATATTGGTTATGTTGGTGAAATTGTTGATGTTAAGACGGATTTAATTGAAACTTTGTTATTAAATGGATATACACCAATTATTTCTACGATTGGTTTAGATGATAAATATAATGCTTATAATATTAATGCAGATGATGTTGCAACTGCGATTGCTCGAGCATTGAAAGCTAGTAAATTAGTTTTTTTAACTGATATTGAAGGAGTGTTAAAAGATCCTAATGATCCAAGTACACTTATTTCTAAAATTGATACTGAATCAGCAAAAGAATTATTTGCTTCAGGAGTTATTCAAGGGGGAATGATTCCTAAGTTACATAATTGTATTGATGCGGTTCAAGATGATGTAAAAAAAGTCCATATTTTAGATGGACGTATGGAACATAGTTTATTAATTGAAATATTTACTACTAATGGAATTGGAACAGAAATAAGAAAATAGTATTAAATTAAAATGTGTTAGGCATATTACAATGATAAAAATAGAATTACACCACTATTAAATTTTTAAGACTATTTAAAAAATCATACACAATGTATTTGTGATGCTTGTGGACGTAGTATTTGTATTGAGCCGGATTCAAAACGTATAAACTGCTAATTAAATAAAAATAGAAATAATAGAGTTTTGCATAAAATTTTTTATAATAAGTAATATTATATTAAAAAATAAAGCTAAAAGCTTGTTTATAAATCCTGTTTTTAAAGTAGTTAAATATAAAGAAGATTTAAACACACAAATAGAAAAATATTATAGAGCATAAAAATACCTTCTAGTAAACTAGAAGGTATTATCTTTTTAAACAAATAATATCAATTTGATTAGGACAAAATAATCGGAAATTAACATTGCTTTCTAAAGATAAACCATTAGAAATAATCAACTGACTATTGTTTTTTTCATGATAACCATGAACGTAATTAACGTTATAGATCTTTTTTAACAACCCTTCAATTCCTGGCAAATAAATATATCCTCCCATGGTATGACCTGATAGCTGTAAAGCAATATCACTTTCACTTGTCTCATCAAAATAATCAGGTTCATGAACAGCAACTAATTTATATACATCTTGATTATTTTCATTAATTAACCCAGCAACATTTCCTGAACTCTCTAAACCAAATAATCCAATTACAGCATTATTATAATAAATAGGACGATACTCATTATGTAATATTTCAAAACCACCTTCATTTAAAATGACCGAAACATCATTTAATGAAGCTAAATCCTTTTCACCTAATACTGCAAATTTTCCATATGAAGATTTTATTTTAGATAATAAATTAATTACTTCATCATTATCGAAAGGATTACTGTCGAATAAATCACCACCAAAAATTACCATTTCAACTTGTTGTTTATTTAATGTCGAAATAATATTATCTAATCTATCAAGATCATTTGTATTTTTAAGATTAATATCGCTAATAAAAGCAATTTCAAAATCTTCAAATTCTTTTGGTAATCGTTTATTGTTAATTGTAGTTCTTTTGATTTTATAATCATTAGGGGCGATATATCTTGCATGATAGTAACCAAAACTACCGATTATGATGATAATTATGAATATAAGAAACTTAATTATTCTTGTTTTTTTTCTCATACTTTTTTATTCATAATGACAGGAATAATCATTGGATTACGTTTTGTTTTTCGATAAAAATATGATGATAAAATATCACGAGTAGTATTTTTAATTTCTCCAAAAGTAGTTTTGCCTTGTAGTAACTTAGTCAAAGAACTTTCAACTAATTTTTCTGCCTCGCGAATCATATGAAAACTATCTTTCATATAAACAAATCCACGAGAAATAATAACTGGATGCGTTAATAATTTACCGGCACGAGAATCCATACTAATCAAGATAGAAACCATCCCATCTTCAGATAAAATTTGACGATCACGAAGCACAGCAGTTGATAAACCACTAATATCATTACCATCAACATAAATATCTTCAACGTGAATTCTTGGACCTAATCTTGCTTCACCATTATTTAATAAAATAGTATCCCCATTTGAAAGAACAAAACTATTTTCAGCAGGTACTCCAACTTCTTGTGACAGGGCAGCGTGAATTTTTAACATTCGATATTCACCATGAACTGGGAAAAAATATTTCGGTTTAGTTAATAACATCATTAATTTTTGTTCTTCTTGCGAAGCGTGACCTGAAGTATGTAAGTTATTAAATGCGGTATTGATTAGTACTTTAGCTCCGGCTCTAAATAATTTATTAACAACTACATTAACGCTATAAGCATTACCAGGAATTGGATTTGATGAAAAGACAACAGTATCTCCTGGTTTGATTTTTACATATTTATGAGTACCGTTAGCGATTCGACTCAATGCCGCAAGAGCTTCTCCTTGAGAACCAGTACATAATATTAAAATCTCGTTATCTGGTAATTTTTTTGCTTGATCATTTTTTATAAAGAAACGATCAGGACATTTAATATATCCCATAGCTCTTGAAACTTGAATATTATTTTCCATTGAACGTCCATAAACAAGAATTTTACGGTTAAATTTAACCGCTGCTTCAACAATTTGTTGGACACGATGTACATTAGATGCAAATGTTGCAACAATTAATCGTCCTTCTGTTTTTCTAAATTCTTCTTGAACACTGTTAGCAACTTTCTTTTCACTAATTGAAAAAGTTGGTACTTCAGAGTTAGTTGAATCACTCATTAATAAAGTAACACCAGTTTCACCTAAAAATGACATTTTTTGATAATCAGCAACATCTCCAACTGGTGATAAATCAAATTTAAAATCACCTGTTTCTACAATTCGACCATTAGGTGAATTAATAATGATTCCCATTGATTCAGGAATAGAATGATTTGTTTTAAAAAATCCAATATTAAAATATTTAGATTTAATTTGATACTCATCATTTATTTGAATAATTTTAGTAACATTAGTAAGTCTTTTTTCATCTAACTTCCTTTTGATCATCGCACTTGCAAGTGGTGTAGCATAAATAAATGGAATCTTTACAACTTGTAATAAAAATGGGATTCCACCAATATGATCTTCATGACCATGAGTAATCATTAACCCACGAATTTTCTTTTCGTTTTTCTTTAAATATGAATAATCAGGGATTACATAATCAATTCCAGGTAATCCTTCTTCAGCAAACTTAACCCCGGCATCAATAATAAATAATTCATTATCATGTTCAATACAATACATATTTTTACCGATTTCATTAAGTCCTCCTAAAGCAAATACTTTAGTATCAATATTATTATTTTTTTTACTTATTGTTTTTCTAGAAGTAGTTGTTTTAGATTTACTAGTATTTCTTTGATTAGTTTTGCCAGTTTTTCTATTATTTGTATTTGGCTTTTTTTCCATAATTACCTCCTTATTTATATTTTGTCTTCTTTTAATTTATTATAACATATAAAAAGCAAGAAACTCAGTTTCTTGCCTAGATAATTTTTTTACATGCAGCAATTGCTAGAGCATGTGGTCCGATATGACATGAAACACTTAATGATAATGGGTCACAGATAATATTTGAATTTGGATATAACTGTTGTAATTCTTCTTTTAATTCTAATGCAGGTTGTTGATCATATGTATAAGCAATACAAATATGAACATTCTTTCCTTTTTCAATTGGATCAAGACGTTCTTCAATATCTTTTTGAATTGCCTCAATCATTATTTTTGTTGCTTTAGATAAAGTTCTTGATTTACTGAAAGTATCAAGTTTTTCACCTTGGATTTGTAGAATTGGTTTGATTTTCATCATCCCACCTAATATTGCTACAGCTGGTGTAATTCTACCACCTTTACGAAGATATTCTAATGTATTGACTGTAATATAGATAGAAGCATTTAATTTATTAGCTTCAAGAATTTCTTTTATTTCTTTAGCTGATTTTCCTTGTTTACCAAGTTCAATCGCATCAAGGACATCCCATTTTTGAGTCACTGAGATTCTTTGTGAATCAACGACTTGGACTTTTCCATCATATTCATTAGCTAACATTATAGCGGTTTGACATGAACCACTTAAACCGCTAGACATTGGAATATATACGATTTCATCATATTCTTTTAATACATCATCCCATAGCTTACTTACATCACCTACTAATGGTTGACTAGTAAAAACTTCAGCACCACTCATTAGCTTATCAAAAAATTCACTATGTGTTAAATTGATATCTTCATAGAAGGTTTCACCATCAATAGTAAAGGGCATCGGTAAAACATAAATACCTAACTTTTTCCCTTCTTCCTGTCTTATTCCAGAATTACTATCAGTAACAATTGCAACTTTGCTCATAAAAAACCTCCTATCTCTAAAACATATTTTACTTAAAATAATAAAAATTGCAAACTATTTAAGTATTATTACCAAAATATTTCAATTAAATCAATATCAAAACACCAAACTGTATTATAACTTGTAATACAGTTTTAAGTTTGTTATACTTTAAATGTAAAATAAAGGAGTTGTATATATGAAAATAGATAATAGTAGTGCAATACCAATTTACGAACAAATTTATAAACAATTATTAGAATACATAACAACAGGTTTAATGCAGCCTGAAGAAAAATTACCATCAGTTAGAGAATTATCGTCAGATATGCATATTAATCCCAATACAGTTGTTAAAGCATATCGAATTTTAGAACAACAGGGGTTTATTTATTCAATTCCAGGAAAAGGGAGTTTTGTAAGCTCAAAACAAAATTTTCAAACAGAGTTATTTACTGAACAAATCAACGAATTGATTCAAGAGATAGTTACTAAGGGAAAGTATATTGGAATAAGTTTTGAACAATTATGTGATTTAATTAAACAAGTATGGGAGGAAAAATAATGTTAGTAATAAAAGAACTTTCAAAGAAAATAGGCAATAAACAAATACTTAACAATATTAATTTAAAAATACCAAAAGGATCAATATATGGAATAATCGGTAAAAACGGTGCTGGAAAAACTACTTTAATTCGACATTTAGTCGGGGCTTATCGTGGTGATAGTGGGTATGTTGAACTAGAAGGAATGCGTATTTATGAAAATTCGCACGCTAAAAGTAAGCTAGTTTATATACCAGATGAGTTTTTTGATACATTTGGTTCAAATGTTAATGATGTAAAGCAATTATATCAAGGAATGTATCCAAGTTTTAATGAAGATAGATATTATAAGTTAATGAAAATGTTTAATCGTGATGATTTACAAAATTTCAATAATTTTTCTAAGGGGATGAAAAAGCAGGTAATGTTTATTTTAGCTCTTTCAATCATGCCTGAATATTTAATTATGGATGAGCCGTTTGATGGTTTGGATCCTAATGTTCGTAAGATTATTTGGGATATTTTAATTCAAGATGTAAGTGAACGACAAATGACGATTTTTATTTCTAGTCATCATTTAAACGAATTAGACAGTATGTGTGATCATATTGCATTGATCGATGAAGGGAAAATTGTTTTTGAAGAATCATTAGATGAATTAAAAAATGATTATCATAAATTACAAATTGTTTTAGAATCAGGTAAAGATATGTATTTATTAGAAAAAGAGTTGAATATTTTATCTCATCAAATGATGGGACGAGTTCATACATTGATCGTAATGGGAGAATATGAAAAAATCGAAGAAATAGTTTCTAAGTATGATCCTATTATTAATGAAGCATTGTCCTTGTCACTAGAAGAAATCTTCTTGTATACGATGAAAGGAGAATATGATGAGTTTATTTAACTTGCCGTTATTTAAAAATACAGTAAAAAGTAATTTAGTTATTTCTAAAGCTTCTTTATTGATATTTTTAGGTTTCTTTATTTTGAGTATTATTGAATCTAGTATAGGATACATATGCATAGCTGTTTTTGTACTTAGTTCAGTTATTTTAACAACAGCTTATCCATGTATTATACAAGGATATTTTATTGATAAAACTAAATCAACTTTATTAAAATCTTTGCCTTTGAATACTAAATGTATTTGGTTTACTAATTATTTATCGGGTTATTTAATTGTTCTAGTAACGCTATTGATTGAAGGAATTGGATTAATATTATTAAGTTTAATTGGACAAAACAATTATTTTTTTGATTTTTCAACATCAACTGGTTGTAAATTTATTTTAATGATTATTGTTTTATTATTTATTTATTATACAATTGTTTTCCTTTTTTCAAGTATAGCTGGTAATCGTTTAGGACAAGTTGTTTTTAGTATTTTTGGTTATACTTTTCCAGTAATTATTTTAATTAGTTTGATATTATTTACAACATATTTAGTTCCTTGTCATACTAATTTAATACTACAGTATAGTAGTTGGCTATTTCCGATTGTTTCAGCAATGGAGTTTATACAAGATGGTAGTAATTTAATTATTTTATTTCATGTTTTTATTGCACTAATATTTTTGTTGTTAAGTTATTTTGTTTATAAAAATCGTGATGATGAATATATTGGTGAACCACTTGTTTATAGTAAGATAATATTATTTTTTAAAGCTGGAGTTATTTTAGGAATAACAACACTTGTATTTTATTTAATTGTTGGTTTAGGAAAATTAGATATTTCTTTAGATAGTAACAGTATTATTTTATTACTTTTAGTATATTTGATTATTGGAATCATTGTTGGAATTGTTGTTGAAACTATCTTTAAAAATCAATACATTTATCGTAAAATAGCAATTTATGCAGTGATTTTAATAGCAAGTTTTTTGATGAATTATTTTGTTGCAAATAACATTTATGAACATAGTATTGATAGTATCTTAGAAGAATCAAATGTTATAGGGGTGATGTATGATAATCATAGTGTTTATGGGGGCATTGAGTTTAAAGATAGTGATTTGAATGATTTAGTTAATTGGTTGGATAATAATCGTGAAAATATTAAAAGGGATAATGGTTATAATGAAAATAATTTAGTCTCTTTATATATTTATGATGAAGCTGGTTCTAATAGTAATGCATATACTTATACTTTTACAAAGCAAGGACTTTATGAATATTTTAATCAAAGAGGAAATGATTATTTTAATGATTTAGTTGGTGATTTTAGAAATGAAAAATATTTAAATGTTTATTTTGATGATAAAAATTATTATTTAAATACTAATCAGGTAAATAAGCTTTATCAAATGTGTAAAGAACAAAGTTTAAAAATTCAAGATTATTTTAATAAAGATGTTATTAATTTAATTGATTTTGAAGGTAATAGCTATTTTATTAAAGATAATGATAAAGTTAAAGAATTTATTATAAATGAATGCAGTAGTCAAACTGAATTAATTAATAAGTGTGATGAATTTTTAGATGATGAAAATAATTATTTAGATACTGATAATAGTTTGGTTAAAAATTATATTGAAGAAAATTATGATATAAAAAATATTAATGATTTATATTTTACAGGATATCAAAAGCTTGGTTTCGATGAAACTCAAGTAAGTTATTCATTAGAATTATCAGCTACAAGTGAAGAAGATAGTTATAGTGGTAACATTATTATTGATTTAAAAGAAGTTGATAATGAAATTGTTATTGTTTCGATTAGGGGAGGTGAATAAAGTGCTTAGTTTGTTTAAAAATGATTTAAAGCAGTTAAAGAATGTTATTGTTATTTTTATTAGCTGTCTTTTATTAAATTACTTGATTGGAGTAATGTCTTTTGATAAAGATATTATAAGAGTAATGTTTTATTTAACTATTTTTATATTTTCATTGATCATTCCAATGATCAATCTTCAATATTTGTTTAATTCAACTAAACAAACACATTTTAATTCCCTACCAATAACTAGAATTCAAGGTTTTATTGTTCATTATTTAAGTGGAATTATTTGTTTAATTATTCCTACTATAATATATTGCTGGTTAATGAAATTAAATTGTTTAGATTTGTTATTATTGATCTTTGTCTATTATAGTTTAGTAAATTTAACTGCATATTGTACAACTTCTTTTATTACTAATATAATCTTACTTCTAGCGATTATTTTAATTCCAATAGTTTTATATTTAAGTTTGTTTGGGATTTTTACTACATATATTCGTGGTGTAGTATTTGATGGTTTGTCATTGAACATAATAAAATATTTATTACCATTTATTGGATTTATTATCGATGTTGAAAATGTAATTGAATTAAAAGATGTTTTAGTGTATTTAGGTTATATTTTAATTATTTTATTTTTAGCGATATATGCTTGTAAATATCGTAGACTTGAAAACAGTTATCATGGTTTTAGTTATAAGTTTGTTGCAAATGTAATTATATTATTGATCATTGTTAGTATTTCTTGGGCAATTTTATCTATTATTGGAATGAACTATGTTACGGCAAAAGAATTTATTGCTTTAAATATTATTATTACGCTGATCGTTGTTTTTATAATTCAATTCATTCGCTATCGTAAGGTTAGATATGGATTATATGCACTGCAAACAATTGCGATAAGTATTATTACAACATGTATCTTTTTTTCATCGATGGATTATATTGAAAACTATATTCCTACTTCAATTAAAGCTGTTGCAATTAATCCAATATCAAATAATCAAAATACTAAATTAAAAGATCAACAAAGTATTGATAAAATCGTTAATATTCATCAGCAATTATTAGCTTCTGAAGATGGAAATCATGAAGTTAATGTTACATATTATACAAACAGAGCTAAAATAGTTAGAAAGTATAATGTTAGTGAAAAAGCTTTTAATAATGTACTTAATGAAATAGATGATAATTTATTAAAGAGTTGGTTAAATGAAAGTTATCAACTTTTAAAAGCACTTGATCAAAATAGTGAACTGGTAGTTTATGATAATGATGAAACATATTTGAATGAAGATATTGAACTTTTTAAAAGTATTTTAAAAACTAAATTAAATGATTTTGAAAATGATCGAGCATTAATTAATCAAATAAATTATGTGCCTGGATATAATAATGTGGATGTTATTAAAAATAAAACTATTAAAACATTTATGTATTATCCAAACGATCCAATTGCTCTTACAATCAAAGAAATTAATAAAATAAAAGCAAATTAGTTGTAATTATTTTAATAATTGGCATAATGTAGGTAGAGGTGAATGAAATGAAAATATTAAATAGTAGTGAATTTGATAATGCAATTGCTAGTGGCGTTGTATTAGTTGACTTTTATGCAGATTGGTGTGGACCATGTAAAATGTTAGCACCTGTATTAGAAGGATTATCAGAAAAAATGGATAAAGTTACTTTTTATAAAGTGAATGTTGATGCTTCATCAGATTTAGCAGGTCGTTATGGAATCCAGGCGATACCTAATTTAGTTATTTTTAAAGATGGTAAAGCAGTAGATCAAATTACAGGATTTGTACCTGAAGGTGAAATTGTTAGTAGATTAGAAAAAGTATTTTAATTAAGATAGACATATGTCTATCTTTTAATTTAAAGTTAAAATGTTTAAATTTGTAAGATTTTGTAGTTGAGATGTTATATAATATAATTGCAAGGGGGATGAATATGGCTAAAAAATCACTTAAGTTATCAAAAAATGCAATAATGTTGATGTGCTCAATTATTTTAATTACTTTAGTTGTTTTAGTTTTTATAATATTGAAGTATGATGATAGGCAAATAGAAAAACCAGAAGTTAAAAGTGAGCAATTAAGTTCGTTAGTAGTTGAAAATCAAGTTTTGAAAGTTGAATTAGTGGATTTGATTTCAAATAAAAATTATCATAAGGGATATCAAGAAGTTACGATGGATATTCAAAAAGATGAAGAAATATTAGGTTATAAAATTGATAAAAAACAAAGTTTTGAAAAAATTATGCAATTATTACCACCAGATGATCAATCACCATTATTGAATAATAGTAGTGAAAAACCAACTCATGAAGCTTATGTTTTAGTGTTAGTTGGCGATATTGCTTTATATAAAGATGATAAAGGTAATGATAGATATCAAATTGTTAATGCAAAAATCGACTATTATAAACAATCATTATTATTAGAAGAAGAGTATAATAGCGTTTATATTGCTTCGATAGATGGAAGAAAAGAAAAGATGGTTAAGTTTGATGAATATAAAGAAGCATTGTCAAGTGTTGATACATATATGACAATGTTGCAGTGGTAATAAAAAATATTTGACCTTTTAATTAATAAGTAGTAGAATATCTACTGGTTAAATAACTGAATAGAAAATAATTTATCGCCGGATAAAGATTTAGACGTTTATTTTTGTATCGTAGGCCTTTGAAGATACAAAATATAAACGTTTTTTATTTTAAGGAGGAGCTAATGGATAAAAAAGATTTAAAAAAAGAATTTTTAATGTATACAAGTTTAAATATTTTAGGAATGGTAGGATTATCTTGTTATATTCTTGCAGATACTTTTTTTGTTTCAAATGGACTAGGAATTAATGGTTTAACTGCACTAAATCTGGCAATACCAGTTTATAGTTTAATTCGTGGTGTTGGATTGATGTTAGGAATTGGTGGTGCTACTAAATATACTATTTTTAATAGTCAAGGAAAGTCAAAAAGAGCTAATAAAATATTTACAACAACAGTTTTAATATCTTTTATATTTTCTTGTTTATTTATTATTTCAGCAATATTTTTTTCCAATACAATCACGACTTTTTTAGGCGCTGATCAGACAGTTTTTGCAATGACAAAGAAATATTTAATAACTTTATTATTATTTTCTCCGGCATTTCTTTTAAATGATATATTTGTTTGTTTTACAAGAAATGATAATTCACCTAAATTATCGATGTTATCAATGTTGATAGGTAGTATGTGTAATATAGTTTTAGACTATATATTTATATTTCCTTTAAATATGGGAATTTTTGGAGCTGCTCTAGCAACAGGACTTGCGCCAATTATTGGATTATTAGTTTTAAGTATTCATATTATTAAAAAGAAAAATAATTTCCATTTTATAAAAATAAAATTATCAATCCAACAAGTTAAATCAATCTTGGTATTAGGTTTTCCATCATTTGTTACTGAATTGTCTTCAGGAATCGTTATAATTGTTTTTAATACAATTATTCTAAGAATATTAGGTAATATTGGGGTTGGAGCTTATGGTGTTGTTGCAAATTTATCATTAGTTGTTACAGCGGTTTTTACAGGGATTGCTCAAGGGATTCAACCGTTGCTCAGTCGTTTTTATGGGCAAGGTAATGTTATTCATGTTAAAAAGATTTTACACTATGCACTATATTTAATGTTATTGTTATCGGTAATTTTATATGTAATCATGTTTGTTTATAATAAACAAATCGTGTCGTTGTTTAATAGCGAGAATAATGTACAATTACAATTAGTTGCAGAAACTGGATTACGTTTATATTTTCTTGCTTTGCTATTTGCTGGTTATAATATTATAATGTCAATCTATTTCACATCTGTCGAAAAACCTATTCCATCACAGTTGATTTCGTTATTAAGAGGTTTGTTTTTAATTATTCCAGTTGCAATTTGTTTAGCGTTTGTTTTAAAAATAAATGGGGTATGGCTTTCATATCCATTAACTGAATTACTTGTTGCTTTGTTTGCTGCGATAATATATTTTAAAATTTCAAGACATGAAAAAAGATTATAATAATAAAATAACCCTAATTATTTGGATGTCCAAATGATAGGGTTTATTTTATTATAGTCTTTTTAATTGTTTAAACCATCTACAAAAGCTAAATCAAAACCAAACATAATACCAGTATTAGGGTTATTAATGCCTCCTAATGCTTCATCGATTACTTTTCGTGCAATTTCTAC
>OLNH01000277.1_pt1 | contig 50280 bp, 51 predicted proteins | sample 1643101 | NCBI WGS metagenome assembly OLNH01 (sample SAMEA3136758, study PRJEB25190) | human gut metagenome | biome: human gut; feature: human-associated habitat; material: faeces | place: Austria | collected 2013 | reverse complement strand
GAAGGTGATTTTAAATGCATTTTTGCTCGTAACTGTGAAGGTACTGAACAGTTACCAATTTTAAATAAAATCATCACACAAACACCATCTGACACTTTCTGTGTCGGGTGGTATTTTTTTACTCGTTGCTCACGAAAAAAGAAGAGTGACCGTTTTTTAACAGCCAGCTCTTCTTTTTGTCTTTTGTTCTTCTATTTTTACAGCAGATGTGCACGAATCTCGTCTGCGCTCAGCGGGGAAAGATATGCCGGAGCTACATCAAAGACCGTCTTACATCCTGTCATTCCTTCTGCTTTCATACGGCTCAGTGCCCTTGCGTAAGCAACCAGTACACTGGAAGTAAATTCCGGATTGGATTCCAGTTTCAGAGAATATTCGATCATCTGATGGGTATTTTCATTTTCACCGGTCATGCCACTTCTCATAACAAATCCACCGTGAGGCATCTTGTTATGAACAGCGTCAAATTCTTCTTCAGAGATAAAGTTTACTGTGGTATCGTATTCATCAAAATAGTTTTTCATAGTTTTGATGGATTCTTCGATCTGTTTTTTATCAGCACCTTCCTCGGCAACTACGAAGCACTCTCTGGTGTGTTTCTGACGTGTTGTCAGTTCCGGCTGTTTTCCGGCTCTTACCTGATCCATCGCTTCTTCCACCGGAACAGTATACTGAATACCACGTTTTACACCCGGGATTCTTCTGATTGCATCAGAGTGTCCCTGGCTTACGCCTTTACCCCAGAATGTATAGGTTTTTCCGTTTGGCAGAATGGATTCTGCATAGATACGGTTCAGAGAAAACAGACCCGGATCCCAGCCTACAGAGATCATAGCCAGATGACCATTTTCTTTTGCGGCTGCATCTACATTTGCAAAATGCTGTGGAATGTTTGCATGGGTATCAAAACTGTCGATGACATTAAAATCTTTTGCCAGTTCCGGCGTCTGTTTTGGAAGGTCTGTAGCACTTCCGCCACAGATGATCATAACATCAATCTGATCCTTCATATTCTTTGCATCTTCCATGGTGTATGCTTTTACGCCAGGTGTTTTGACAGTTACTGTTGCAGGATCTCTTCTGGTAAATACACCTGCCAGTTCCATATCTTCATTCTGACGGATCGCCATCTCAACGCCTTTTCCCAGATTGCCATAACCTGCAATACCGATTCTTATTTTTTTCATCGCTAATTCCTCCTGTACTCTCCTATCTATTTCCGGAATCTTTCTGTACCTGCTTTGTCAGAAGAGACCCGATCATGTATATTTCCGCCTCCGTACCGACGGTTTTCGGGGATCACGTTCTGAGACTGCACTTTGTGTTCACCACTTTACCTTTGCACAGTCATAAATCTCCTTTTGTATCCTATCACATTTTGATGTCACGTTCAAGCCATTCATAATGTTCTTCCAATGCCAAAAGCCCTTCCTGAATATTTCCCTCAATAAGACAGATGGCAATATTCTTATGAAGTGCGATCCATTCTTCCGTATCAATGGATGCCGCCTGCCGCAAAACCACCTCACCCTCTGAGCGTATGATCTCAGACAAGGCATCCGTCAGAAGAATCAGAAGCCGGTTCTGCGAATACTCAAATACCAGGTGGTGCAGTTCATGATCCGAGCGGATCCGTTCCTCAAGATCTCCGTTTTCCATCCGGTTGATAATCGCTCCTGCTTTTTCCTTTCCTTCCTCTGAAATCAGCGTGCTTGCCTGCACATACGCCTGTTTTTCCAGAACTGACCGAAGCTGATTGACTTCCCGGTAATTACTCTCTTCCATCAGAACCAGCATGGAAAAAACACTGCTGAGGCTTTCTCCCATCCGGTTTACCAGAAAATTTCCCTTGCCGTGGCGGCTTTCAAGAACGCCTGTATGCTCCAGGATCCGTAGTGCTTCCCGGACCGAATTTCGGGAAATCCTCAGTGTTTCCATCAGTTCCCGCTCGGAGGGTATCTTCCCGCCATAAGAAATATCTTTGTTTTTTATCAGTGTTTTCAAATATTCCAGTACCTGGTCATAGGCTTTTGGTGAAGTTGCCTGTACACTTTCCTTATCCAACTGTTTTTCTCACTTTCTTACTTTTCTTCCCTGCCAGACCCACAGCCGGCATGATTTCCGGACAAAAATACCCGACATATTTTTACATCAGACTTGCAAAAACAGAAGATGTTACCACCGTCAGCAAACCTGCCACAGCGATTGCAAGACTGCTCATCGCACCCTCGATCTCACCCAGTTCCATCGCTTTTGCTGTTCCGATGGCATGAGCGGCAGTTCCAAGAGCCAGTCCTTTTGCCACCGGTTCTTCCAGACGAAAGAGCTTACAGACAAGATCTGAAATCACATTTCCAAGGACACCCGTAATGACGATAACTGCTACGGTAATAGTTACCACACCGCCAAGTTCTTCCGATACCCCCATACCAATGGCTGTAGTAATGGATTTCGGAAGCAGAGTTACATACAACTGAGAGTTCAGATGGAATGCCCGCGCCAGGATGTAAACACCGACCATACTTGCCAGCACCCCGGACAGAATGCCCGCTGCAACGGCTTTGATATTATTCTTCAGCAGTTCAATCTGTCGATAGAGGGGCACAGCCAGACTGACCGTCGCCGGTGTCAACAGATAACTGATATACTGGCCACCTTCGTTATAGGTATCATAATCAATATGAAACAGAATCAGCACCGCCATTACGCAGATGACTGCAATCAACAACGGATTAAAAATTGCCAGTTTAAATTTCTTTTTCAGAAGAGTTCCGATCTCATAGGCCACCAGACTGATCACCGCACCAAAAAATACGGAATTTGTCAGGAAATCTTTCATTTTTCTTTTCCCTCCTTACGTTTTCTCTCCCAGCGGATCACCCGCTGTGTCACCTGTCCGGTCACTCCCATGACAAGTACAGTTGTTACTACCGTCACTACGACCACCGGAACCACGACCGGTCGCAGCACATCCCATGCATTCAAAAGTCCTACTGCCGCCGGGATAAACATAACCGGCATAATTTCTATCAGAAAATCAGCGGCTCCCTCTACCTGATCCAGCTTTACAATACCGGTAAGAAGTGCAGCAAGCAACAATACCAGCCCATACACACTGGCCGGAACCGGAAGTGGAATCACCATACGGAAAAACTCGCCGATAAACGAGAACAACAATATCATACAAAACTGTCTTACGTGCTTCAAAATATTTCTCCTTTCGCTGGTAGTACCAGTTTCAGATTATACTGACCTGACTATTTCCTGTCAAGGAGCAAAATCCCCATAGAAATTCAAAAATCTCCGGCAATCGTTTACAAATTGCCGGAGATTTTTCTTTAAAAAATGCTGCTGTCCATTATCCCAGCATTTTCTCCAGATCTTCCTTCGGATCCCCGATTGGACTGATCCGGTAGTTTTCTACCAGATACTGCAGCACATTGGGAGACAGGAATGCCGGGAGAGACGGTCCGAGATAAATATTTTTGATTCCAAGGTGCAGAAGTGTCAGCAGGATGCACACCGCCTTCTGCTCGTACCAGGAAAGCACCATGGAAAGCGGAAGTTCATTGACTCCGCAGTCGAAAGCTTGTGCAAGCGCGACTGCCACTTTGATGGCTCCGTAGGCATCGTTACACTGTCCCATATCCATGATCCGAGGGAAACCGCCGATGCTTCCGAGATCCAGATCATTAAACCGGTATTTTCCACACGCCAGCGTAAGAATGATCGTATCGGACGGTGTCTGTTTTACGAATTCCGTATAATAGTTTCTGCCTTTTTTTGCTCCGTCGCAGCCGCCGACCAAAAAGAAATGCCGGATCGCTCCTGCCTTTACCGCATCCACGATCTGATCTGCTGCCTGCAGAATCGTTCCATGTCCGAAACCGGTGGTCAGCTTTTCTCCGCCGTTGATTCCCTGGTACTGTCTGTCTTCTGCAAATCCGCCAAGTTCGAGTGCTTTCTCGATCACCGGTGTGAAATCTTTCTCATCATCCACATGCACCACACCCGGATAAGAAACTACTTCCGTGGAAAAGACGCGGTCTGCGTAGCTCTCCTTCGGTGGCATCAGACAGTTGGTCGTAAACAGGATGGCTCCCGGAAGATCAGCAAATTCTTTCTGCTGGTTCTGCCATGCCGTTCCGAAGTTTCCTTTCAGATGACTGTATTTTTTCAGTTCCGGGTATGCGTGTGCCGGAAGCATCTCGCCATGGGTATAGATATTGATGCCCTTTCCTTCGGTCTGTTCCAGAAGCAGCTTCAGATCACGCAGATCATGACCGGTAACCACGATAAACGGCCCTTTTTCCACTTTCATTGAAACCTCTGTAGGTTTCGGGATTCCGTAAGTCTCTGTGTTGGCACGATCCAGCAGTTCCATACAGGTCAGATTAACTTTTCCCGTCTCCAGAACCACCGGGAGAAGTTCTTCCATGCCAAGATCCATAGACAGCGTAGCCAGTGCTTTATATAAGAAGAAGTTCACTTCTTCCGACTGATATCCAAGTACCATCGCATGGTATGCATACGCTGCAACACCCCGGATGCCGAATAATAACAGGGATTTTAACGACCGGATATCCTCGTCTGCATTCCAGATTTGTTCCATATCATAATTGTCTGTATTTCCACATTTTGCCACACAGGTTCCGCATCCCGGTGCGATTCTGCTTTTTTCCTCTTCCACACGCTCGATCATCACACGAATCGTCTCTTCATTGAAACTTACATTGGTCAGTGTTGTAAATAATCCCTCGATGATCACCCGGTCGGTATCGGCGGTCTTCGGATTGTTGCCGCAGGTCTTCGCAAGGCCGATCAGTGCCCCTGTCAGCTCATCCTGCGCCTTTGCTACATCAGCCGTCTTTCCGCATACTCCGCGCTTTCCGGTACATCCATTGCATCCTGCTGTCTGCTCACACTGAAAACAAAACATATTTTTCTCCATTTTTTGTACTCCTTTTATCAGTTTTTTTATCGTTTTCTTTACTTTTACCTTATCTATCTCATAAGTATCCCTGATTTTTCTGCTTTTATCCTTCGTACTATGTCTCTCGCACAGATAGCCTCACGGATTACACCGTTTGGTTTTTCCCATCCGTCTGCCTTTAAAACGTTCTGGCCGTTACTCCCGGATCGTACCGTCAGTTCCGACCGTGATCACCTGCCATGGCAGCCGTTTTCCGCTCGCTTCAAGGGCACGTTTTGCCGCCATCTCAAGTCCTCCGCAACATGGAACCTCCATGCGGACAACAGTGATACTCTGCACCTCATTCTGCCGGATGATCTCTGCCAGTTTAACGGCATAATCGGTGCTGTCAAGTTTCGGACATCCCACCAGCACCACACGATCTTTTAAAAATTCATCGTGGAACTTCGCATAAGCGTACGCTGTACAGTCTGCCGCGATCAGCAGGTTCGCTCCCTCATAAAAAGGTGCATGCACCGGCAGTAATTTGATCTGTACCGGCCACTGACGCAGACGGGAACGCTCCGCTTTCGCCTTTTCTTCTTTATTTTTCAGCACTGCTGCCTCGTCATAAGCTTCCGCTTCCCGTTCAATAAAATGAATCGCATCCATCGGACATGCCGGAAGGCAATCCCCCAGTCCGTCACAGTAATCGTCGCGCATCAGTTTTGCTTTCCCGTTTACCAAACCGATTGCCCCTTCGTGACAGGCCTTAGCACAGGCGCCACAACCATTACATTTATCTTCCTCTATCTGAATCACTCTTCGGATCATATTCGATTCCTCCTTATTTTCTATATGCACTCCTGAAATCTCTCTATATCTGATTTTACACAAATGCATTTCTGTCTCTGTTATGCTGTCCTTCTTCTCTTTGCAACAGCTCCCTTGCGTTTACAAACAGAGGATACTATAATATCAGATAAAAATATGTTGTTTTAACCACAAAAAGGAGAAAAAATGAATTTTCCAATATTAAAAAAAATCCCCCTGTTTTATGGTGTGAAACCGGAGGAAATTCCGTCTATTCTGCATTGTCTCTCCGGACAGATCCGGTCGTTTTCCAAAGGGGAAATGATCTTTTGTGCCGGTGAATCTATTACCGCTGTAGGAATCGTGCTGGAAGGTTCTGTTCATATTGAAATTGACGATTTCTGGGGCAGTAAAAATATCCTGAATCACGTCGGACCCGGACAGCTTTTCGGCGAAGCCTACGCCTGTTCCCCTTCGGAACCGCTGATGGTCAATGTCGTATCCGTCACGCCCAGTCAGATTTTATTTCTGGATGTTCCGAAGATTTTGCATACCTGTGAAAAACCATGCAGTCATCACCAGCAGATGATTGAAAATCTGCTCCGCATCATGGCAACCAGTAACCTGCAGCTTTCCCGCCGGATCCTGCACACCACACCGAAAACCATCCGTGAACGGCTGCTCGCCTATCTTTCCTATCAGGAACTTCTCACCGGATCGCCTGAGATCACCATCGCCTTCAACCGCCAGCAGCTCGCTGACTATCTCAGCGTGGATCGGAGTGCGCTTTCGAAAGAAATTGGGAAAATGCAGAAGGACGGGCTGTTGGAAGTGAAAAAAAATGAATTTGTCCTAAAAAGCAGAGAATAAAGAATATGATGCCGTGTGCATCTTCGCAGAGTGTTCCCGATTTACTGAAAAACAGTTTTTGTAAGACACTAAACAGGGCAAATCGCTCTTTCGAACGATTCGCCCTGTTTGTGTTTTTATTTACTTGATTTTTGTATTATTCAGCCTCTTCAGCTGTCTCCGGTTCCGGTACACTGTTGTGAACTGCGGTGCAGGATACAACAACTGCTTCCGGATCCGTTTTCAGATCGATGTTCGGATTCTTGGCAATCTCCAGATCTTTGACTTTGATCACATCACCGATCTTCATCTCACCGACATCCACCTGAACTTTATCCACCAGGTCAGCAGGCAGTGCCTTATAAGAAATCTCTTCCAGATCTTCCTGCAGAACACCTGCCTCTACTTTCTCATGGTTGAGCAGAACGATTTCCGCTACGGAATGTACTTTCTCGGTACTTACCAGTGCCTGGAAATCAATCTCATCCACGCGGTTTGCCATTGCATTGTAATCAACCTCTTTGATCAGTGCATCGTAGGTCTTGCCGTCTACTTCCAGCATAACCTGACTTCCTTTGTTGTCCGTCTTCAGCAGCTGATCTACTGCCTTTTTCGTCATCTGGATCGGAAGAGATCCTTCAATCTCTCTGCCAAACAGATTACCTGTGACATAGCCTTCTCTTCTTAATTTCTTTGCTTTGACGTCCATGCTTCTTTTTTCAGCTTTTAAAGTATTCATTTATCTTTTCCTCCAAACTGATTGCTTAGCAGCCTTCTACAAAGAGGTTTTGTTAAGTATTATATATAAATGTGCTACCGTCTGCCATCCGGCAAACCGTATGGTTAATAGTTACCCGATTCAGATATTATCCTTCAATGGCGATGTATTTGTTTTCTTCCACTGCCGGTTTTGCTTCTTTCTTCGGAACGAACAGTTTCAAAATACCATGTTTGAATTCGGCTTTGATCTCACCCGGATCTACTTCCTCTCCCACATAGAAGCTACGTGTGCAGGCACCTGCATAACGTTCTTTACGGATATATTTTCCGGTTTCTTTTTCTTTCTCGTCTTTATCAAGGCCTTTGGCTGCCTCGATGGTCATATAACCATTTTCCAGAGAAACCTTTACTTCATCTTTGGCAAATCCCGGAAGATCTATTTCAAATTCATATCCATTGTCTTTTTCTTTGATATCGGTTTTCATCACATGTCCGGCTCTTCTGCCGTACAGTTTTTTCTCTGCTTTGTGCAGTTCCTTGCCGGTATCGAACGGAAAATAATCATCAAAAAAGTCATCAAACAAATTCTCTCCAAAAATACTAGGCATCAACATAAGTCATCTCTCCTTTTTATTCATCATGTATTATTACCTTGTTTCTTTGGAACTGGGATGCTTCAGGAGCTTTCGAACTTTTTCTTCGTTCTTTTTGTTCCCTTCCTTTGTTCTAGGTGTAATATAACACTTCAATCAGCACTCGTCAAGGGGGAGTGCTGATTTTTTTGTGAAGATTTTGTGTCCTTCCGTGACATTCGTCTGGTACATCGTCTCACAGACAAATGAATGATTCAGTTATTTCGAAAACAATGTATCCGGTCTCATGGGAGCACGGACTTTGACTTGTTGCCCACGTAAATGAAAAGCGAACTTCCACCCTTACTTTGTTTGCCACAACATCAAGGTAGAAGTTCGTTTTTCAATTAGTTATCAGGTCTTCGTATGCCGGTTTACATATTTCGCCTTATATTTTGAGTACACGATCGTCTGGTCTTTATACAGCCCGTAATATCCGGACACTGCATAGCTGACCGTCACAGCCAGCAGATAATACGAAACGCCCTGGAAGCCAAACAACTCAAAGGCTATCAGTATAGAAGTAACCGGGCAGTTCGTCACACCGCAGAACACAGCGGTCATCCCGGCGGCTGCACTTAAAGACGGTGAAAATCCCATTATCTGTCCTGCCAGACAGCCAAAGGTAGCACCAATGGCAAATGAAGGAACGATCTCCCCCCCTCGAAAACCTGCACGCATCGTCAGTGCTGTCAGAAGCATTTTCCAGAAAAAGTCAAAGGTCTGCGTCTGTCCATGTTCCACTGCCTGTTCGATCAGCTGATTACCCGCACCCATATACCGGTCTGTCCCAAGGATCCAGTACAGGACTACTACCAGACAGCCCGCCGCGAAGACACGCAGATATGGATTTTTCATCCATTTATCATATCCCTTGCTCACATATTCCAGTAACAGACAAAAAAGGATACTGACTGCACCGCAGCCTACGGCGATGATGCCCATTTTAATCCCGTTTTCCATCGAAAATGCCGGGATTCCCGTGACATGAAAGTTCTCCGGATGGATTCCGAAACTTCCCGCAAAATCATAAGCAACCAGCGATGCCACCACACAGGGCAGCAAAGCCGCATAGTACATCACACCTACGCTGACCACTTCCATGGCAAATACCGCTGCCGCCATCGGCGTACCGAAAACAGCCGAAAACGCAGCACTCATCCCGCACATAACGATCACATGGCGGTCTTCCTCATCCAGATGGATCCACCGTCCCAGTTGATTTCCGATACTTCCTCCAAGCTGGATCGCCGCACCTTCCCGGCCTGCTGAGCCACCAAGCAGATGTGTCAATGCTGTAGCGATAAAAATCAGTGGTGCTGAACGAAGCGGGACCTCATCCTGCGACCGGATCGTAGAGAGTACCTGGTTCGTTCCTCTGTCCTCTTTTCCAATCTTCTGATATAAAAATACAATCAACAGACCACCAAAAGGCAATAATAAAACAACCGCCGGTCTGTCTGCCCGAAACTGTGTCACCCAGCTCAGACACCCGGCAAATAAACTGCTGGCACCGCCAACCACTCCACCGATCAGAAGTGCCAGCAGGATCCATTTGACAAAGTTGCTCATATCCTGCTGTATCCGTTTTCCATAATAATGTGACATCACTTCCAGACGGTGATATCCCTTTTTCATAGGTTCCATATGTTTCCCCGCTTCCCTTTCCTCTTTCGTATTTCCGCCTCATTTTCCCGGAATCATACTTTCTTTCAGTATACGCCATCCCTGTATATTTTTCCAGCGCAATGAACTTTAAATATCATGGAAAATTGGTTCACTGTTACGGTTCACTGGCTCAATTATTGATATGCAGTGCAACGAAAAAACAGGGCGAAGCTGCTTCCCTCTCAGCGTTCGCCCTGTTTTCCCTTATTTCTTTTACTCCCTCACATCACTGCCTGATCCCCTTATGCGTAGATTCCCTCAGAATCTGTAATCTCGTACTCAAAAGTCTTCAGATTTGCGCGCAGTGTTGCACTCTCGCCCTGGTTTGTCCAGATGAAGGTAATGATTTCACCTTCTGTGGATACTGCAAGTTCTGCATCAAAGCCGAACGCTTTGGATACGTTTCTAAAATGCAGAAGTTTCAACTGCTCTTTTACGATATCTGTCTTCATCAGTTCTTCGATCTGTGCTGCGGACAGATTGGTACGGTTGATTTCTTTATGACCGCCGGCACCGGCACGTTTAACAGCCTCGTGGTCGTTCTTGCCAGCGAAAAGATCCAAGTACCATACCTGCGGTTTTCCAGGCATGAACATCTGCAGTGCTCTGGCCATAAGCATTTTTTTGTCATCTTCGCCCAGTGCACTGTAATAAGTTGCATTTACCTGATAATATACATTTTTCTGACCATGAAGATCTTTCACATATCCGCCTCTTGCAACAACAGTGTCGATGATCTGCTGGATTCTTTCTTCCGGGATCAGCCCCTTCAGATCCAGAAGCGGGATTCCATCGTGGCAGCCCAGCATGTTGACTACATGGATTTCTTTTTCCATCAGTTCTTTTGCCCATTTTTCCAGAGTGGAACCGTTGCCGCTTTCCAGTGCATCGATGATCATGCCCGGAAGGAAGAAATCGTAGGTCATGTAACCCTGTTTTGCAATCTGTTCATAGTTCTTCTCTCCGTAGCTTGCATGGATCTCCGGAAGAAGGGTCAGATTGTATTTGTCTGCCAGTTTTCGTACTTTTTCCAGTACTTCCCATGTTCCCGGCTCATTCAGGAAGTTTTTTTCTCCCGGCTCCTTCGGTGCATAAGCAAATGCGTCCAGACGCACGATCTTTGCTCCGTATGCAGCCAGCGTCTTCAGTGTTTCGTCATAAAACTCCCATACCAGTGGAGATTTGATATTCAGATCCATCTGTCCCAGATATTTTCTCTTGCTCTCCAGAAGTTCTACCACGCTGTCTTTACAGAAAGTATCAATGCTGAGTTCTGACGGTTTTTTACCTGCTGCAATCTCCTCATTGACTTTCTTCGCGATCAGATCTGCTTTGTAATACTGTACCTTTGCCACCTGCATAATATCCTGTGCATCCAGTACCGGATATTTAATTTCCTGATAGAACGTATTCCAGTAAGGCACATTTTTTCCGTCCGGGAAACGTACCATCAGGATGGGAAGCCCCGGTTTACGGAAGAACATATGCTCGATCAGTTCCTGATCCGGCTGGATATATCCTTCTTCAGTCATGGTTCCCTTTCCTTCCCAGAACTTGTTCCAGTCGATAAAGAAATCACGGTATTTGGAGTCGTCGCCGTTTTTCAGGATATCCTGAAACTGTCTGGATAATACAGAAGCATGGTTCAGGATAAAATCCAGTTTCAGATTAATTCCCAGTTCTTCCAGTGCTTCCAGATCTTTTTTATCTGCCAGTTCTTCATTCAATGTGTAATCGATTACAGAGAACCCGCGATCAAGATCTGTATTAAATACGCTGGGCAGAATATAGAAGGAAGAAAATACATCCTTTAATTCCGGTTTCTGTAAAAATCCGGTGATATCACTGAGGGTTCCACCTACGCTGTCCGGATATGCATTTAACATCGGTTTTGCATCTGCTGTAACGGTCATTTTACTCATGCTTCTCTCTCCTTATATTCTTCCCTGATCCATGATCTCTTTGTATTCGTCATAGGATAACAGTTTTCCTGCTTTGGATACGATCACTTTCGCTTTATGAGCCTGGCTCTCCAGCATATCCTGTTCCAGTTCCAGTACCATGGTGGTAAATGGGCTGTCTACAGCACCGTCACGATTTCTTGCTTTTCTGTGTGCCATAGTCTCCTGCGGAGTACTGTTTAACAGAACCGGGATATCTACACCCTTGTAATTGTCACTGTTTCCGTGTGTCCACTCGATGATCAGGATCTCGGTATCAGAGAAATCCACTTCTTCATACCACAGTTCGGTATCTTCTCTTCCCATCCGTTTCAGCCAGATCTTTTCTGCCTTGTTTTTAAAGCTTTCAACGATTTCTTCCACTTCTTTGAAATCGATTTCATTCAGGGTACCAAGATATCCTCTCAGGCCTGTCTTACCATTCTCCAGATAAGATTCATACCAGTCGTAGCTCTCTTTCAGCTTCGGATCTGCATCCATTCCTGCAATCTGTCTTTCATGGATGATGTCGAATCTTTCTTTTGTAAATGTTCCGTCTTTTACCATACCGCGGATCGCGCTCTCACGAAATACATGAAGACGTTCTGCATCGTTGTACTTTGGAATTCTGTGCGGATAGTTATCTCCGGACAGTGTATAGGCTTTCATGCCAATCTGATTAAAATAGAAAGAAAGCAGAGAAGCGGTCTCTGATTTTCCTACTCCGGATCCACCGCATACAGTCAGTACGATCTTGCGGTCTGCGTCTTCTTTTTTCAGTTCTCTGATCTGTCCTAAAAGTTCTCTGAAGATCAGGTTTGCTTTGTTGATGTGATCTTCACCAATCTCGATCTTGTCTCCTGGCATGTCGCCCTGTGGGATCTTCTCCGGGATCACCGGTGCAGTCCATGCAGAAGGATTTTCCACATATTTGTTCATGTTTGCCTCCTCTTGTCCGGCTGCCTTCCGACAGCCGCTGAATCATTGCGTTTTCGTAACTGTTCCATACCTTCACAGGTACGGACCAAAATGCATGTAAGCTCATCTTCGATGATATCATTTTGGCTTATTTGTCAGATAAAGGAATTATATCACGACATTGTGAAAAACATATCGCAATATAATCGGTGTTATTATATGCCAGATACCCGTTTTCCGTCAATATTTCTTCAAAATATTTCTCCGTGTAATTTTTGTGTAATATTTGCTTAATATCTTTATGGTAAAATATCTCATATTTTTTTAGAGGAGGAAATCTATGAAAAAGTTTTATACGTGGTATCAAAAACATATCACAGGTGCAATCTTTATCGGCCTGATTCTCGGTATTCTGACCGGACTTTTTCTGGCTGGACGATTTGAACCTGTACTGACCGTCACCAGTCTTCTGGGAAGCATCTATATGAATGCACTGAATATGATGATCTTCCCTCTGGTCTTCTGTTCCATCATCATGGGTATCACCAGTATCGGTAATGCCCGTACCACCGGAAAGATTACCGGTTATTCCATGATCTTTTTTCTGTGTACCACCGGACTTGCCAGTCTGGCAGGACTGATCATCCCACGTCTGATCCGCCTTGGAAAAGGAGTTAACTTCGAGATGGCAACTTCCGATATCCAGGCTACCGAGATGACCAGCATCCTGGATACCGTAAAAAACCTGATCCCGTCCAATCCGGTAGCTGCTTTTGCCAACGGAAATATGCTTCAGGTTCTGGTATTTGCCGTTATCATCGGTTTTACCCTGTTGGCGATCAAAGAAAAAGGGGAACCTCTGTTACATCTGATTGATTCCTGTAACGAGGTATGTCTGAAGATCATCAGCACCGTGATGTATTTTACCCCGATCGGTGTCTTCTGTACCATCGTACCGGTTGTAGAAGCCAACGGAACCAAGACGATCCTGTCTCTGGCTACCCAGCTGATCATTCTGTATGTGACTTTCTACGGATTTGCACTGTTCATCTATGGAGGATCCGTAAAACTTCTTGGTAAGACAAGCCCGGTCAAATTCTTCAAGGCCATCATGCCTGCTGCTCTGAATGCCTTCGGAACCTGTTCCAGTTCCGCAACCATCCCGATCAGCAAACAGTGTGTGGAAGAAGAACTCGGTGTCTCCAACAAGATCACCAGTATCACCATTCCTCTGGGAGCAACCGTCAACATGGATGCGGTATCCATCCTGATGTCCTTTATGATCATGTTCTTCGCTAATGCCTGCGGTATTAACGTAAGCATCAGCATGATGATCATCATCCTGTTAGCCAACGTTCTCCTTTCTGTGGGAACTCCGGGTATCCCCGGCGGAGCCATTGCTTCTTTCGCAGCTCTTGCTACCATGGCAGGGCTTCCGGCCGGCGTTATGGGTGTCTACATCAGTATCAACACCCTGTGTGACATGGGTGCAACCTGTGTCAATGTCATCGGTGACCTGGCTGCCTGTGTGGTTCTGAAGGAGAAAATCAAGTTAGACGAATAAAACAATTAATTACATAAGTGCAGAAAACGGGATACACCCGGACATCGAAAATGATTCCAGGTGCATCCCGTTTTTATTTTCTCATTTTTTTCAGCAGATTTTCTCCAGCCCTCTTACAATCTTTCCGATCCGCTCCATATCTACCGAAGAATAATTCATTACATACGTGTTTTCAATTCCTGCCTTCTTTTCATAGTAGAACTTGGAAAGTGGTGACAGCTTGATGCCCTGGGCTTTTGCCAGCTCTATTACATTCTCCTCAGCTTTCTCCGTTTTCAGTTTCATCAAGAAATGCACACCGGCCTCTTCCCCGGATATTTCCACGCATTTGTGCAGACCACTATCCCAGATCGCAGATAAGAATCCATTTTTCTTATTTTGATAGTAATTGCGCAGCCTGTTAATATGTTTTTCGAAATATCCTTCTTTGATAAACAGATCCAGGGTATATTGTTCAAAGTTTGATACCGTACAGGAATAAAATGATAATTTCTGATAAAACTGTTCCAGAAGCGGACGCGGCAGGATCATATAACTGATACGTACAGTAGAAGCCAGCGTCTTTGTAAAGGTATTCATATAAATAACTTTTTCGGAAATATCGATACTTTGCAGTGTGGGGATCGGTTTCCCGCCCAGACGCAGTTCACTGTCGTAATCGTCCTCGATGATGTACCTTCTTTCTCCTTTTGAAGCCCAGCCAAGAAGTTCATAACGGCGGCTGATCGGCATCACAATTCCGGTCGGATAATGATGGGATGGAGAAATATGTACGATATCTACCTTTTTTTCTTCTAACTGAGAAACTTCCACGCCTTCATCATCCATATCGATGTATGTCCAGTTTACCTGATAGTTCCGATAGATTTTCCCGATCTTCTGATATCCCGGATTTTCCACCGCATAGACTGCCTCGTGTCCCAGAAGCTGGATCAGCAGACCGTACAGGTACTCGGTTCCGGCTCCTATGATGATCTGCTCCGGCTGTACCGTCATGCCCCTGAAATCCTTCAGATAGCCCGCGATGGACTGTCTGAGTGACATAATTCCTCCACAGGGCGGGTTGGTCATCAACTGAATCCGGCTGTCGCTTAACACCTCCCTGACCATCTTCGCCCAGATGGTAAATGGAAACTGATCGGCCTCGGTCTGATTGCTGGTAAAATCAGCCAGATAACTGTTTTCTCCACTGGTCATGGGAATAATCTCCTGCACTTCTTCTCTCTGTTTTGTCTCCAACACCCCTTTAAAGTCCGTTACATAGAATCCTCTTTTGGGCATGGAATAAATATAGCCCTCCGCGATCAGCTGCTCATAGGCATTTTCTACAGTGATCACGCTGATACCCAGATTTTTTGCAAAACTCCGCTTGGAGGGAAGTTTTTCTCCTGCCTGCAAAGTCCCCTGTAAAATATCGTTTTTGATGCATTTGTACAGATATTCATACATGGAATCTGACCCTATATTTGTGAAATTATACGTCAGCATTGTTCTTCTTTTCTCCTGTCTGGCCTTACTGAATATATTTATTTTGATAATTTTTTCATATCCACTTTAGCATTATAATCTACCCATACATTTTTTTCAAGAGATTAACCTACTACTTAAGGAGGAATATTATTATTATGGAAAACAGATACGAACTGAACAAGGAACTGGCACAGATGTTAAAGGGCGGTGTCATCATGGATGTCACCACACCGGAGCAGGCAAAGATTGCGGAAGCAGCAGGTGCCTGTGCTGTCATGGCTCTGGAACGGATACCTGCAGATATCCGTGCAGCCGGCGGTGTTTCCCGTATGAGTGATCCGAAGATGATTCAGGGGATCCAGAATGCTGTTACTATCCCGGTTATGGCCAAATGCCGAATCGGTCATTTTGTGGAGGCTCAGGTTCTCGAAGCGATCGAGATTGACTATATCGATGAGAGTGAAGTGCTCTCTCCTGCAGATGATGTGTACCATATCAATAAGAAAAACTTTAAAGTACCTTTTGTATGTGGAGCAAAGGATCTGGGCGAGGCGCTTCGCCGGATCAACGAGGGTGCTTCCATGATCCGTACCAAAGGAGAACCTGGTACCGGTGATATCGTGCAGGCGGTACGTCATATGCGTAAAATGAACAGTGCGATCGCACAGATCAAAGGCATGCGTGAGGATGAGCTTTTTGAGATTGCAAAGCAGTTACAGGTTCCTTTTGATCTGGTTGCTTATGTACATGAAAATGGAAAGCTTCCGGTGGTTAATTTTGCAGCCGGAGGTGTGGCTACTCCTGCAGATGCAGCTTTGATGATGCAGCTGGGTGCCGAGGGTGTCTTCGTAGGATCCGGTATCTTCAAATCAGGCAATCCGGAGAAGAGAGCAAATGCGATCGTAAAAGCGGTTACGAATTATACGGATGCGAAAATGATCGCCAAATTGTCTGAGGATCTCGGAGAAGCGATGGTTGGTATCAATGAATCTGAGATTCAGCTTCTGATGGCAGAAAGGGGCAAATAAGATGAAGATTGCTGTTCTTGCTGTGCAGGGGGCTTTTATTGAGCATGAACGGAAGCTTGAGGCTCTCGGGGCTTCCGGTGTGGAGCTTCGGAAAGCGGAGGATCTAAACCAGTCTTATGACGGGCTGGTTCTTCCCGGCGGTGAAAGTACGGTGCAGGGAAAGCTTTTACGGGAGCTTGGGATGTTTGATACGATCCAAAAGCAGATTAAGGAGGGGCTTCCGGTTTTGGCTACCTGCGCGGGGATGATTCTTCTGGCGGATTCGCTGGAGGGTGATGCGACGGTGCATCTTCAGACGGTTCCGATGACGGTGAAGAGGAATGCTTATGGACGGCAGTTGGGGAGTTTTCATACGGATGCCGAGTTTAAAGGGATCGGGAAAATTCCTATGACGTTTATCCGGGCGCCTTATGTGGCGGAGGTTTCGGATGGGGTTGAGGTGCTGGCTGTAGTACAGGATCGGATTGTGGCGATTCGGTATGGGAAGCAGATGGCGCTGGCGTTTCATCCGGAGCTGGATGAGGATGAGCGGGTGCATCGGGAGTTTTTGCGGATGTGTGAGGGGAAATAAATTAGTTTAGTTCAAGACGGACGAAGCGGGAGGGCGGGGAGCGCCGGGCAGACAGCCGCTGGTAACGCAAATCTGAGCTAGTCACCAACTCCGACTATGTTCACGAGGGTCGGCGGACCCTCGCGAAAGTCTACGTAGGTGCCGGATCTCATCTTTGCTAAAAGCACCAGCAAAAGGCTGTCTGCCCGGCACTCCCCGCCCTCCCGCTTCTGGCTTTCGTTGAGACTGGTTTGTTCGATGAAACTTATTACTTATTTTTCCTTTACTATATTGTTTTTGATTTTGGAAGTTTGAATAACTTATGAGTATAGTGTTTTGAATGATCTTAGACATTCCTCTATTATAATTGTTTCCGAATTGGTCTGATTGGATTATTTATGTTTGAATTTCGGAAGTTACTGTTCAATAAGTGACATATGGCTTGTAACTTTTAGGGTATTGAACAGTTCCCTTGGAAACTGTTTACTCTTTAAGTTGTTTTTTATCATAACTGCTTAGTAAAAAAGACAGACTGTTTTCGCATTAGTTTTTGCTTAAACAGACTGTCCGCAGCGCGGCAAAACGGTTTTCTCCATTTGGATCAATTTTCACCATCTCGGATGAATATCCGGGCAGTGGCGGTGGGTTATGGCGGCGCGCATTTCTACATAGCAGCCGCAGATGCGGCACATACCGGAGAGCAGGTGGTCGCAGGTTTTGCACTGGGACAGGCGGGTTTCGTATTCCTGATCCGGGGTTTTGTCGTCGGGGTTCAGGTTGGCGATGTATTCGTACATGGTTTTGTATGTGTCTGCTTCGCTCATTTCACGAAGCAGACATTTTTTGCAGATTCTTGTGAATGTGTCCATTGTTTTTTCTCTGTTTTTTATATCGTGTCATTTTACCGGAAAAGGGCAGCCTGTATAACAGGCCACCCTTTTGGTATCGCAGGGATTGCTCCGCGATTTTCACGCGGACTTTATTTCAGTGCAATGTGCAGTACACTGCAGGCCGGAATGGTGAATTTGATTCCGGCGTGTACTTTTTCTACGCCTTCGAAGGACTGTACCACTACGTTTTCCGGATCATCGAAAGTATTTTTTGCATGCATTTCCTGGGTTACGATCTGAGCTTCGATGGATTCCACTTTTTTACCAAGGATGGTAGTTTCGATCGGGTAAGCATGTTCCAGATCCAGGTTGGTCATGGTGATATGCATCACACCGTCCGTATCTACGGATACAGACTCAGACAGATTTGGTACCATATTTTCTTCTTCCAGTCCGACGGTTTCTGTCTCCAGGGTGCTGTCCAGGAGGTCTGCGTCCTGATGGTATTTGTACATATCAAATACATGATAGGTCGGGGTCTTGATCATTTTGCTGCCTTCGGTCAGGATTACGGCCTGCAAGACGTTTATCATCTGGGCGATGTTTGCCATTTTTACGCGGTCGCTGTGTTTATTAAAGATATTCAGGTTGATACCTGCTACCAGGGCATCGCGCATCGTGTTCTGCTGATACAGGAAGCCCGGGTTGGTTCCCGGTTCTACTTCAAACCAGGTTCCCCATTCATCGACGATCATTCCGACTTCTTTTTTCGGATCGTATTTATCCATGATCGCTCCGTGACGGGTGATCAGTTCGTCCATGTACCAGGTCTTTTTCATGGTCTGGTACCATTTTTTTTCGTCAAATTCAGTAGCACTTCCTTTGTTTAACCATCCGCCCGGATGCGTATAGTAGTGCAGAGACAGCCCGTCCATAAATCCGTGCTGACCCGGTTCGTTTCGACGGAAGGTGGTTTTCATGACTTCCTCTGTCCACTCGTAATCGTCCACATTTGCTCCGCAGGCGATCTTTTTGATCGGTTTGTTTCCGGCATAGTTCCGCACATATGTCTGGTATCTGCGGTACATATTTCCATAGAAATCCGGGTTCATGTTACCGCCACAGCCCCAGTTTTCATTTCCCACACCAAAGTAATCTACCGTCCACGCTTCTTTGTGACCGTTTTTCGTTCTCAGGTCTGCCATCGGGGATACGCCCTCGAAGGTCATGTATTCTACCCACTCAGACATTTCCTGTACGGTTCCGCTTCCCATGTTGCCGTTGATATAAGTCTCACAGCCCAGCTGACGGCACAGCTCGAAGAATTCGTGCGTTCCGAAGCTGTTGTCTTCTACCACGCCGCCCCAGTGGGTGTTGACGATTTTCTTTCTTCCTTCTTTCGGTCCGATGCCGTCTTTCCAGTGATATTCGTCAGCGAAACATCCACCCGGCCAGCGAAGTACCGGGATACGGATCTGTTTTAAGGCTTCCACCACATCGGTACGCATCCCGTTGACGTTCGGAATTTCAGAATTTTCTCCCACATACAGTCCCTCATAAATACACCTTCCCAGATGCTCGGAAAAATGTCCCTGCAGTTCTTTATTGATATGGGAAAGTTTTCGTTCTGCATTGATTACTAATTTTGCCATGTTGTTCCTCCATATTTTTATGTAAAAAGTATATTTTCAAATATCCGTTTACAAATACTCTGTTTCTTCCACCTTCTGGTACACAAATACCGGGAATCCTTTTTCGTCATACATCACTTTCATGATTCTCGCATGGCGGTTCGGGTCGTACAGTGGATCTCCGATGATCTCGTCATACGGGCGGGCATGATAGACACAAAGATCCGTCACACCATCTTCTGCCTTTACAAAGCAGTTGTGCCCCGGTCCGTAAATCCCCTTTTCTTCGTCGGTTTTCAGTACCGAATGCCGCAGTTTCGTCCATGCATGCGGATCCAGCAGATCTGCATTTTCATCGATATACATCATTCCCATGCAGTAGCATGCTCCCGTCGCGCTTGCGGAAAAAGTCAGAAAAATCTTTCCGTCATGTTTTAAGATTGCCGGTCCTTCATTTACCCAGAAATCCACCCGCTCCCAGTCATAATCCGGTGTTGTCAACAATACCTGATCCGTGCAGAGTTTGTTGGCTGCTGCCATTTTTCCGATATACAGATTGGAAATCTGGCGACCGACACCCGTTTTTTCCGCCCAGATATAATACCATTCTCCCCGGTGTTCAAACACCGTCGCGTCCAGAGAAAAGGCATGGAACGAAAATTCATCGCTGTCTGCCGCCTGCATCATGCCAAGTTCTTCCCATTCATCTTTCATCGGATTCTGCCCCTTGCAATGCAGGACATACGGACGGATGTTCCAGATGTCATCTTTATCCCCGGCTGCATAGTAGATATACCATCCGCCAAACAGATAGTGAATCTCCGGTGCCCAGATATGGATGCTCTGCGGTCCGCTTTCATGTCTCACCCAGAGGGTTTTCTCCTCCGCATGTACCAGACCACCCAGATCGTTCGCAGCACGCAGAATAATCCGGTCATAAGCCGGTACGGATGCGGTAAAATAGCAGGTTCCGTCCGTGTGGCGGTACACAAACGGATCCGCCCGCTGCGCGATCCATTCATCGTTGTATGGCGTGTGGATATAATTGTCTTTATTCATTTTTATCCTCTTTTTCTGTTAAAATAGTTTTCTTTTTACTGATTATAAGAAATAATAGACTTGTTGATAATATGGCAACAAGTCCAAATTTGCCATATGCTTTTTGTATACTCTGCCAAAACTTAAAAATCCTCAGTTCCGACAGGTGCTTCTTACACCAACCGGAAACTGAGGATCTTAAGATTTGAACCGCTTCTACGACTTACGCGTTTCTGCTGCTCAGATATTCGTTAATATTTGCCAGAACAACGTCTGCATCCAGACCATGCACCATGCATGCTTCTTCCAGAGATTCTCCGATAGAAGACGGGCATCCTACACAGTGCATACCAGCCTGCATCAGGATCACAGCGATTCCGCCATCCAGTTCCAGCATCTCGCCCATAGTGGTTTCTTTCGTAACCTTCATGATTGGGTCCTCCTTCATACTGTTTTCGCGACTGTTTCCAATCACACTTACTGATACATTTTATCATACTTCTCTCAGAACTTCCAGTTTTCTCGGTAGATTTTTCTCACAGTTTTCCACAGGCTCCAGTGGATTCATCCGTGATATCCACGGAACTCCGTCCCCGGTGGAGGAAAACTTTGTGGAAAGTCTCCTATTACATTCGCCGGTAGCAGGTAATTTACAACAGATACCCGGACAATTGGCTCTGATGCACCGGATTTGTCAGAAAAATAACACTTACGAAACACCAAAGACTACGTTATAATAATCAACGCTGTAAAAAACCAAGTAAGATTTGAAAGAGAAAAAGGAGTAACAAATATGCCGCAGAATAAAAGAGAAAGTTTAATTTACACCGTCCTGATGTGTTTTTGCATGGTGCTCTGGATGAGTATGTATAATGTCACCCTGCATATGGGAGGTTTTTCCCTGGAAGTGTTAAAAGAGGGATGGCTGGGCTTCCCGATCGCCTATGTATTTGCCATGTGCTGGGACTGGTTCCTGGTATCCGGTCTGGCGAAAAAGTTCGCATTTACTTATCTGGTAAAACCGGAAGACAGTGTCCTGAAAAAAGTGATCTGCGTATCCTGTTCCATGGTAGTACCGATGGTACTCATCATGTCCATGTACGGTGCTGTGGAAGGATGTGTGCGCTCCGGTGCATGGTCCCAGCTGCTGATGATCTGGCTGACCAACATTCCCAAGAACTTTATCATGGCTCTTCCTTTCCAGCTGATCATAGCCGGGCCGCTGGTTCGTTTCATCTTCCGTTCTGCATTCCCGGAAGGCAAGGTACTGGCGTGACACAGCACAAAATCCGGGAAAGTGGTGTTAAGAGATACCACTTTCCCGGATTTTTTATTTACGCGAGCAATGCGCCAAAGTCCATGCTTGTATTAGACCTTGGCGACTGCCGCGATAACTTGAGAAACACGCTTTGCGAGTTTCTCATAGTTTTTTCTGCTCTCTCGTCTACTCTGTAATTCTCCCGTAGCACTTCGGTCTCCTGTCGCGGAACAGTCCCCATTCCAGACGTTTTGCTGCCAGTTCGTCCAGATCAAATGTCTCTGTCAGTATTTCTTCCTGATCCCGGGAAGCTGTCTGCAGCAGTTCTCCGGTTTCATCTGTGATAAAGGAAGAGCCGTAAAAAATCAGTGCAGACTCCTGCCCGCCATTTTCCGCACAGGGTTTTACTTCCTCTTTGCCGATCCGGTTGGCCGCGATCACCGGCATCAGATTCATCGCTGCATGTCCCTGCATACAACGACGCCAGTGCGGCATACTGTCACATTCAAGAATCGGTTCGGAACCGATCGCCGTAGGATAAAAGAGCAGTTCTGCTCCTTCTAAAGCCATACACCGTGCAGTCTCCGGGAACCACTGATCCCAGCAGATTCCCACACCGATCTTTCCATATCTGGTGTCAAATACCCGGAAACCGGTGTCTCCCGGTGTAAAATAAAATTTCTCCTGATAATAATGATCATCGGGAATATGTGTTTTCCGATATACCCCGAGTAGTTCTCCATCCGCATCGATGCAGGCCACCGAATTGTAGAGATTATTGACCGCTTTCTCATAAAAGCTGATCGGTAAAACCACTTTCAGTTCCTTCGCCAGCTTCTGTCCCCAGCACACCGCTTCATTTTCTTCCACAGGCTTCGCATAGCTGTAAAAATCATATCTCCTCTGCTGACAGAAATATTCTCTCTCGAAAAGTTCCGAGAGCAAAATGATCTGTGCACCGGCGGCGGCTGCCTGACGTACCATTTTTTCTGCTTTTTTAAGGTTTTCCTGCGGATGATTGGTACACTGCATCTGCACTGCTGCCACCGTCACCTGTCTTTTTCCCATGTTCTCTTTCCTCCTGTCACCCCGGTACTTTTGTCCTTTTCATGGGACTTTTACCAGCTCTTCTCACCGCTTCTGTTCGTTTCGTCTTTTCCCTGCCGGAATCTGCTGCGTAATACAGTGGATATTTCCTCCCCCTGTCAGGATATCTCTGGCATATACCGGGATAATCTCACGATCCGGACAAAGTTTTCCCAGAATCTGTGCTGCTCTCCGGTCGCTTTCTTCATTTTCCCCGCCAAATGCCGGCAGTATCACAGCACCGTTGGAAAAATAGAAGTTTACATAAGAAGCTGCCAGACGTTCTCCCTCTTCCCGGACATCCTCGCCTTCTTCAAATACATATCCTTCCAGTTCCTCTCTGGTCACGCAGACCGGGTGATCCGGGATCGGAAGTTTATGCACAGTGATTTTTCTTCCCTTTGCATCTGTCTCTCCTTCCAGATATCCCAGACACGCCATGGATAACGGATACTGAGGATCTTCCCTGTTGTCTGTCCAGGCAAGAATCACCTCACCCGGTTTTAAGAATGCACAGACATTGTCCACATGCTCGTTGGTCTCATCCATATAGATTCCCCGGGGCAGCCACAGCACTTTTTCGGCCCCCAGATAGGCTTTCAGTTTTTCTGTAATCTCCTCTTTGGTAAGATCCGGATTTCTGCCCTTACTGAGCAGACAGGATTCGGTCACCATCACGGTTCCCTCTCCATCGCTGTGGACAGAACCGCCTTCCAGCACAAACGGCCTTGCGTCATACCAGGTGTATCCCTCTTTCTCGCAAAAGAAGGGAGCAAAACGATTGTCTTTTTCCCATGAAGCGTACAGTCCGTCTTCGGTTCCGCCCCAGGCGTTAAACTCCCAGTTGATTCCCCTTACTTCCTGTCCATCCGTCACAAAGGTTGGTCCCACATCTCTGGCCCAGGCATCGTCGGTCTCTGCCGCAAAAACCCTTATCGGATACAATGCTTCATCTGTCTGCAGACGCTGTGCCAGCTTTTCCGCCTCTGAAAATGTCTTCCCACTTGCCGCAAGATAAACTTCTTCACTTTTTGCAATTGCCCGGATTACGTCTGCAAATGCTTTTTTTGCCTCCCGTGCACCATTTCGCCAGGATCCCGGCCGTTCCGGCCAAATCAGAATACAGCCCCGGTGCGGCTCATATTCTCCTGGCATACGGTACCCGTCCTGCACCGGCAGAATCTTTCCTATTTCTACATGATTTATTGTCTTTTTTCCGCTGTCCATGTCTTCCTGTCTCCTGTTTTTCTCCTGGTGTTTCTGCAAATATCAAATACTCTCTGAAGAATCTAATGATCTCTCAGGATATTCTGTGATGTTATGACAGTCTCTCTTTAAAATCCTCATACCCGAATGTCTTTATCATCTCCACCGTTCCATCTTCCTTCAACAAAGCGATTCCCGGAAGCGGCATACCGTTAAAGGTATTATTTTTCACCATAGAATAAATCGCCATATCTTCAAAGACCAGACGATCTCCGATCGCTACCGGATGTTCAAAACTGTAATCCCCAATCACATCCCCGGCAAGACAGGTCATGCTGGATAACCGGTACGTATATGTTTTTTCTCCCGGTTCGTACCCACCCCGCAGAGGCGGACGATAAGGCATTTCCAGTACATCCGGCATATGACAGGCCGCGGACGCATCCAAAATCAGGATCTCCATTCCATTTTTCACGATATCCTGCACTTCTGTCACCAGATATCCGGCATTTAAAGCTATAGCCTCTCCGGGTTCCAAATATACTTCTACCTGATAGGTTGCCCGAATATAGGCGATCAACTGTTTTAACTGTTTCAGCTGATAACCCGGTCTTGTGATATGGTGGCCTCCTCCCAGATTCAGCCATTTCATCTTTTTCAGATACTTACCAAACTTTTCTTCAAAAGCCCGAAACGTAATCACCAGATCATCGGCATCCTGCTCACAGAGCGTATGAAAATGAAGCCCTTCCACACCTTCCAGCAGATCTTCCCGAAACTCTGCCTTCGTCACACCAAGCCGTGATCCCGGTCCGCATGGATCATAAATCTCATGACCTTCCTGAGTGGAACATTCCGGATTCACCCGGATTCCCACGCTGACCGGTTTTCCATCTTCCCGGATCTGTGCGCTTTGTTTACATAACTCTTTATATTTTTCATACTGTCGGAAGGAATTGAACACGATATGATCACAGATTTTCACCAGTTCTTTCATATCGGCTTCCTTATACGCCGGTGCAAACACATGATTTTCTTTTCCCATCTCTTCCCTGCCAAGACGGGCTTCATAAAGCCCGCTGGCCGTGGTTCCGCTGATAAAGGTTCCAATCATCGGGTACAGAGAAAACATGGAAAACGCCTTCTGTGCCAGCAACACATGACAGCCCGTGTCCTTCTCCAGTTTCTGAAGAATCCTGAGATTTTCTTTTAACTTTTTCTCATCTGCCACGTAACAGGGAGTTGGCAGATCTTTCCACATCATTCTACGATCTGTGGATCTTCATCCACAACCCACGGCAGGCCATACTGATTCAGCATATCCATAAACGGATCCGGATCAAATTCTTCGATATTGAAGACACCGTCTTTATCCCATACTTTATCCACAACCAGCGCCGCACCGATCATTGCAGGAACACCTGTCGTATAAGAGATTGCCTGGGAACCAACTTCTTTGTAGCATTCCTGGTGATCACACACATTATAAATATAAATCGTCTTTTCTTTTCCGTCTTTCTTTCCGGTGAAGATACAGCCGATATTAGTCTTTCCCACAGTACGCGGACCAAGAGATGCCGGATCCGGGAGCAGTGCTTTCAAAAACTGAATCGGAACGATTTCTCTTCCTTCATAATTGATGGGAGAAGTGGAAAGCATTCCTACATTTTCCAGACATTTCATATGTGTCAGGTAACTCTGTCCGAATGTCATAAAGAAACGGATTCTTTTTACACCAGGTACATTCTTCGCCAGAGATTCGATCTCCTCATGGTGAAGCAGATACATATCTTTTTCTCCTACCTGCGGGAAATTATATTCTCTCTTGATCTCCATCGGTTCTGTCTCTACCCAGTGACCGTTCTCCCAGTAGGAACCATTGGCAGATACTTCACGAAGGTTGATCTCCGGATTGAAGTTAGTTGCAAATGGATATCCGTGGTCTCCGCCATTGCAGTCCAGGATATCAATGGTGTCGATCTGGTCAAAATAATGTTTCATTGCATATGCGGTAAATACGCTGGTTACACCCGGATCAAATCCGCTTCCCAAGAGAGCTGTAATCCCCGCTTCTTTGAATCTTTCACGATACGCCCACTGCCAGGAATAATCAAAATATGCAGTAAATCCAGCCTCTTTGCATCGTTTTTCATAGATGGCTCTCCACTCCGGATCATCGGTATCTTCCGGTTCGTAATTCGCGGTATCGATATAATCCACCTTACACTCCAGGCAGGCCTCCATGATCGTCAGATCCTGATACGGCAGCGCCACATTCAGAACCGCATCCGGCTGATACGACCGGATCAGGGCAACCAGTTCTTCTACTTTATCCGCATTCACCTGTGCCGTTGTGATCTTCGTATCTGTGGTTGCTTCCAGTTTTTTCTTTAAAGTATCACATTTTTCTTTCGTTCTGCTGGCAATGCAGATCTCTGAAAATGTTTTGCTATTCTGACAGCACTTATGAATCGCTACTCCTGCTACGCCTCCGCATCCGATAATCAGTAATCTTCCCATTCTTTTTTCCTCCTGTTTTCTATTATGTACTCTTAGGGTCTTTCTGACCCAGTTACTTTTCCTGATTGTTCCGTACCTTCACAGTTGTTACTTTTCTTCTTCTTCCAGCATATCTTCCACATACTTCGGAAGCATAAAAGCTCCCTTATGAAGATTGGTGGTATAATACCAGGTCTTAATTTTCCGTTCTTTCCATCGTTTTACATTCAGATCATCCAGGGGATGATATTTTTTGGAAGCAAATCCAAACAGCCAGTATCCGGAAGAGCAGGTTGGTATATGTGCCTGATACACTCTGCTGACGGGAAAGCTGTGACTGGCCTTCCTGTGCATGACCCGGCAGGATTCTTCGTCCTCATCATAAAACGGACTGCCATGCTGATAAACCATGATCCCGTCTTCTTTTAGCGCCCGGTAACAGTTTCCGTAGAATTCTTTGGTAAATAATCCTGCATTATGCCCCAGTGGATCGATTGCGTCATTGATGATCAGATCGTACATATTTTGTTTGCTTCGCAGAAATCGCAATCCGTCTTCATAATAGACCGTTACCCGTGGATCTGACAGTCCGCAGGCATTATCCGGAAAGTATTCTTTACAGACCTCCACAAACACCCGATCCGGTTCCACCACATCAATGGTCTCAATCTCTTTGTAATGTCCCAGTTCTCTTGCCACACCGCCGTCACCGCCACCGATCACCAGCACATGTTTCACATTCGGATGAACAGCCATCGGAATATGTACGACCATTTCATCGTAGATAAATTCATCCTTCTCTGAAAATACAATGCTTCCGTCTGCACTTAAAAAACGGCCAAATTCATCCGAATCAAATACATCGATCCGCTGAAATTCCGTCTGCAGCCCGAACAGCTGCTTTTGTACCTTTACAGAAACTTTTACTTTTTCTGTATGGTAATCCGAAAACCATAATTCCATTCTTTTCTCCCCCCTTATCTTCTTACCGCACCGGTCGGAGCTTCCATCACATACAGATATTCCACCGCCGGATCCTGCGTTCCCTGCATGGAACAGCCCTTTTCTTTCGCATATATAATGTAGTCAATAATTTCTTTTGTGATCATCTCTCCCGGGGCCAGAATCGGAATCCCCGGTGGATAACACATGGCAAATTCACCACAGATCATCCCTTCTGTCTCCCGGATCGGCACTGCCTTTTTCTCCGCATAAAATGCCGTCTGCGGAGATACCATAACGGTCGGGTTAATATATTCGGTATTCGGCATCTGCTCCGGATCTCTGGCGTACAGCCTCTGGATATCCGAAAGAGCCCCTACCAGGCGTTCAATATCCTGAATCCGGTCACCAATGGAAATATACGCCAGAATATTGGCAATATCTCCCAGTTCAATCTGGATATCATATTCATCCCGCAAAAGATCATACACTTCGATACCCGCAAGACCGATATCTCTGGTATAGACAGACAGTTTAGTCACATCAAAATCGTATACACTGCTCCCATTGATCATGTCTTTTCCATACGCATAGAATCCACCGATGGCATTGATCTCTTCCCTTGCATACTCAGCCATCCGGCTCACTTTTGCAAAGGATTCTTTTCCCCGGAGAGCCAGATTTCTTCTGGAAATATCCAGACTGGACATCAGAAGGTAAGATGCACTGGTGGTCTGGGTCAGATTGATAATCTGACTCACATATTCCCAGTTCACATTTTTTCCCGTCAGCAACAGGGAACTCTGGGTCAGGCTTCCCCCGGACTTATGCATGGAAACCGATGCCATATCCGCTCCTGCGTCCATGGCACAGACCGGAAGGTTCTCACCAAAATACAGATGGGTTCCATGGGCTTCATCCACCAGAACCAGCATATTGTGTGCATGAGCAATCTTTACAATGGATCGAAGATCCGAACAGATTCCATAATAAGTAGGATTGTTCACCAGCACCGCTACCGCATCCGGATTCGCAACAATCGCTTTTTCCACTTCGGACACTTCCATTCCCAGGGAAATTCCGAGACGGTTATCCACCTCCGGGTTTACATAAACCGGTATCGCTCCACACAATACCAGGGCATTGATCACACTCTTGTGTACATTTCTTGGAAGGATGATCTTATCCCCCGCCTTGCAGCAGGAAAGTACCATTCCCTGTACCGAAGAGGTAGTTCCTCCTACCATGAAAAAAGCATGATCCGCACGGAATGCTTCCGCCGCCAGCTCCTCTGCCTCTTTGATCACCGATACCGGATGGCAGAGATTGTCCAGCGGTTTCATGGAATTCACATCCAGACTAACACATTTTTCACCCAGAAGTTCCACCAGCTCCGGATTACCCCGCCCTCTCTTATGCCCGGGCACATCGAAGGGAACGACCCTTCGTTTCTTCAGTTTTTCCAGCGCCTCATAGACCGGCGCATGCATCTGTTTTTTCTTATCCATATCTTCTCCCTGTTGTCTTTTTCCTGTCCACAGATCAAATATTGTTTATATGTGACTGTGAAAGTACTGACCCGTTATATTTATATAACGAGATAAAATACGCTTCGCAAATTTTACTCGTTATCGCGACAATCGCCAAGATCGCATGCAGGCATGGACTTTGCCTCGTTGTTCGCGTAAATCAAAATTGATCCACCGGACCAATTATTGATAGGTAATGCAACAAAAAAGGACAGGTGAAATCACCTGTCCGCATTGTCATTCTATAGTTCTACTTTGTATTTTCTCTACATCCGCAAAAACTATGTTCTCAGAGTTTGTCGTTGGCATCTTTGCCAGCAAATATTTGCTATTCCGTAACTGTATCCGCCCACAGCTACAAGCTAACTACTCTTTATTGACCATTTCACAAGTGATACCTCAACCGGATTTCTTCGCTTTCTTCCGGTTGGAAACTTATAAAATTTAGCTTTTAACTAAATCAATAATGCGGTCTCTCACCGCTCTCGGCAGCTGCCCCGCCTGTCCGTATGGGCTTAACCAATATGCTTGGTGGGCTAATAATAAATATTTGCATGAAAACATGGTTTGCTTCATGTAGTTTTGAGTATATCACAGCATTTTATGTAATGCAAGTAAAAGCTGGGTAAAGTCATTCAAAGTACTTTCCCGGTTTTCTTTTTTGTTGCTCCCGGTAATACCTCTGATCTCCCTGCAGTGTTTTTAAACGTCGCGAAAGACCAAAACAAATTACCAAATTCCAACGTCCCTGGAATCTGATAGTCTGTCTTATCCAGCAGCAGACACATACGCTCTATCCTGGTATTATTCAGATATTGCCGTGGCAAACAAATAGCATTTTTATCATAGTTTTGTTTCTCCTTGTTTTGCCCTGAAATGCCCTGTTTTGCAAGGGTTTTCGGGGTTATTGTGATATGCTCTGAAATTACAGATTATGGCAAATCAGAGCAGAATTGAGCATGTTGTTACTACCTGTTAGTAGTAAAATTGGTAGTAAAATGGAAAGAGTTACTACTAAGAATTTTGCTCTTGATTTTGAAGTTTCTCAATCATCCGTCGAAAAACATTCATAGGAAGTACACAATCTTCCTCAAGATGCTTTTCTAACTTTATCCAATCTAAGTGCTCATCCATTACATAATTTTTAACATCGTCAGAAACATTTACTCCAATCACCTCTAACACAGCTATTCGTAATGCAATCTCCAAAATATAAAACGCATACAAATTTACCATGTTATCAGTCTCTGTATCAGGGTTATTTATATACGAACCCAAGCTTCCAGATTTATAAATATAATGTGTCAGCTCATTTCTTGTGTCTCCTAATGCCTCAATTGCTCTAGAGGATGAAATTCCAAGAAGTGCTGCTCCATGCTTATATTTTTTTGCATCTATTTTCCTAAGGATTATATTTATATTTCCAGAATTATTACTGCTACTACCATTACAATACTTGATTGCAAAGCCATCGCAAATGTGCATTAATAAAACTAATCTGTGCTCTAAATTGATACTAGAATATGATTCTGAAATCAGATAAAAGAAAGAGGAAAACATGGAGGCATTCATTGATTTGTCTTTTCTGTCTAAATGTCTGATATTCCTGTATTTTTCAACAATCTCCTCATTGATTTGTCTTTGATTCCTACATAATAGGATTGCACTAGAAACCCATTTTGTATCAGTAGTACGACAATTAATAGTCACGAGGCTATCTATCGTTTTTTCAACACCATCAACAGTATAACTAATAGGTTTGTAAAAATAACCATCTTCCCAAACCAGCAATTCCCATATCAATATAATATACTGCAGATTGTCATCTTCACTATTTCCATCTACAGCCAATTCACACTTTATATCCTTTATAATTATTGAAACATTCCTCATATTTTTTGAAGAAAAAGAAATCTCCTGATCACTCCAACTTCTAATGCTATTTTTAATTTCAAATACAACCTTTGAAATCACTAAATCATCTCCTCGCCAATTTGATGTGAAATATAACCAATAGAAAATTTAAATTCTCTCATATCCTCTGTTTCCAATATTTTAGTATTATCCAGTTTACCAATCCTAACAAAATGGTCTATCGGCAATTCATGTGCAATCACAAGTCTATATTCTCTTTGATAAGCCAAGTCCTTATTTTTATATAAAAATCTTTCTTTCGCACTTTTGCTAAATGCTTGCATCCTGTCCAAACGATTCTGCTCACAATATTCTACTTTATCAAAAATATAATCACATTCATTTTCTTCACAATAGTAATTAATATGGCGTTCTAATTCCCTGCCATTTACAATCACACAAAATTTCCCAAACTTTTCAACCATACTATCATATTCTTCCTCTGTAAATGAGAACAAAAAATCTGCACGTTTTTCATCTGCGTACACTAACTTCATATCTCTCTTTGCTCGAGAGACAACATACTCCTTAACAATATTGATTCTATAAGGCCTTTTTACCCTATGCAATTTCAAGTACTGTGCAGGTGTACATCCAAATTCACGCGCAAATGCTTTGTAAAAACCGGCATGTGTTTCAAAACCATACATCAACGCCACGTCAATCATTTTGTTTCCGCATTTTATGTCATAGATAGCATTCAGCAATCTTCGCCTTAATATATATTGCATTACAGGTAATCCGACAGCGGTCTGGAACAATCTATAATAATGGAACACTGAAAATCCGGCTCTCTCGCTCAACTCCTCGGCTGAAATATCACACTTGATGTTATCTTCAATATAGTCAATACTATCTTGTATTATTTCTTTGTACACGCTTACACTCCTTTCCGTTTTTTTGTAGCTACACTTATATAATAACGCGACTTTTCCGAAAAACCTTTCCGTTTTTGCTTTTTTTACATCCTTCTAACTGCAAGAAATGCCGCAGATACACTCTGCGGCATTCACCCTATACCAATTTCCTCTAATACACACATAATACGACCGATACTATCTTCAATGCTTTTCGTACCATCTAATCTCACTTTCTTACAATGCAACCTATTGGCACTTTCTTCAACCCGTTCGTTGCTTCTATTACCAATAATTTCTCTAAATGCCTTTTGCTGCTCATACATATCTCCGCCAGACATAACACGTGAACCAAACCTAACCTCTTCCCGATGTTGTACCCGCTTCACCCGTTCCTCCGCAGGAACCTCAAGAATAAATGCTACATCTATCACAGACAATATATCCTCATCCCAATTCATTGTTACGCCAGAAATAACAAACTGTGGATGCTTTTCTATGTCATTACGGATCATTTCCTGCACTTCTTTTGCTGAGCGTGGCATAGAATACGGAAGTTCCCCTTTATACTCACATTTAACATCATATTGTTGTTCCAGAACAGCTTGGCGAGAGTTCTTTTGTTCCGGAAAATAATAATCTTCTACATCCATCTCATAAAAATCAAGTCTTTTTGCAATAGCATGTGCAAGTGTGGATTTTCCGCACCCGTTCAATCCCATGATGGCAATGCCACGTATCATATATGTTCACTCCTACATTAAAAACTCTTTATTAAATTCGTTCTTATAGCATTACTTCAATCTCAATATCTTGCGACAATTCCATGGTTGCTCTTTTGAACCTATTCCCAATCTCAGACTCTCCAATTACATCCGTGTAATGAGTCGGTATAACCTTTTTAGGTTTAATCTTTTGTGTAAACTCAGCAGCTTCCTTAACGTCAAAAGTATATTTTCCGCCGCAAGGCACAAGCAAAATATCACACTGCACATCTATGTTATCTTCATTCGCATCAGTATCTCCTGTCACGAAATATGTCTCGCCATCAAGGGTTACAACATATCCTACCCATCCCATTTCCCTTGTATGAAATGGCTTGTTAATATTATACGCTGGTACCCATTTTATCAAAATGTCCTCTCGATTTAATTCGGTTCCAGACTCCTCAGCGTTAACATACTCTACACAACTTACCATTTTACCGACTTGTTCACATACAACCTGTTTCATACTATATGGTGCAACTAATATCGTCTGCTCTTTAGAAACTTTTCTAATATCTTCCGGTGAAAAATGGTCATAATGCTCATGCGTCACAAAAATAAAATCTGCGTCATGTCTCTCCTCCGCAATCTTAAACGGATCAAAATATACCACCTTCGTTCCTTTAATTCTGATACTGCTTCGCGCGTTAATCGAAATTATTGACATATCAAGTTTCCTTTCTATCATTTTACTTATAACTTCATTCTAGCACACTAATCTTATTTATTCCATGATATCATCTACCTACAACAAATGCCGCAGATTCCTCTGCGGCATTCCCTATCTACATATTAAAATCATTCTGATAACAAATTGATAACACTTTTTTGCAACCACGCTTCCTGTAAATCCAGTGTTTTCGGTCATTCTGAGCGTTTTTTCTCTATTCAAACTCGCAAATAAATCCTTGTTACTATACATTTTTGTATCGGTATTATGGCTCTATTTGGTTTTAAATGTGCTCCACTGTCCTTAGTCCATAGACTGTACTGAACGGTGTTATCAAATTGTTATCATGTTTCTGTTATCAGACTTTATTTATACGTTGAATAAAGTTTGTCACCTCTTCATACATTACTTTGCTACCTATCACTTTTCCCAAATCCAAATAGCTTTTGGCATCAACCTCATTACGAATCATAGTTTCCGATATTACCCCTATAAACAACAATCTATTCCCAATTGCGATTCCATCTTTTGTTGGATACGATCCATGGTTATAGATAAATACCGGACTACCACTTGATCCAGGAAAAACCCCCGCATCAATTAAAAACACATTTTCTCCATTAAACTGATTCTATATAGGAGTGGCTGTAATTCCCTGCCTTATAATCGGTAACTTATTCACATTATCATATAGCCCACTTGGATATCCTATAAATGTAATATCTTCTATCGCTGCAAAGTATTCAATTTGCTCCTCTTTAGGCAACATATTTTGATCAACAGTCCTATAAAAGATATTTATATCCCTTTGCTTAAGTTCATTTAATGTACTCGCCAACGGAATGGCAATTAAATCCAGATTTCCAAGCTTATTTCCATTGATTATACTCTCATTGAACTGAATTCTAATACTTTTTTCAGATGGTAACCCTTTTTCTGCAATATGCAATTCAACAAAACCAGCAACTGCGTTTTCCAATACATGGTAATTTGTTATAAGCAACGGTATTGATGTATCATTTTGCTCCATGACTGAAAAAATAAATCCTGTTCCTGACGAAAAACTACCATTATTATTCTTTGCATATATAGGAACAGTAGTATATAATAACTGTGTCGAAATATCATTAATGTTCATTTCTCGTTTCCTCCATATCTTCCGGATCAATAATGTATTCTTCTATTTTTTCTGCCAACTGAACAATATCCCTGTTATTATTTTTCCTACAAAAAAGTATGCAACGCCGAATATTCCACCTAAAACTGGACACACTGAATAAAAAAATATACTCAAAAAGTTTACCTTATATGGTATCTTAGAAATTAATGCACTAAAAAATGCTCCAAAAAATAATGTAGATAATCCAAGCCACAACTCTGCATATGTGAATTTATTCTCTTTTGCACAAGCGCATTCGTATCTAATTTTTCTTATTGCAGATATATTTGTCGCAATTTTCTTTTCTTCTGGTGGCAAAACAACATTATGCTTTTGTTCATACTGTAATGTATGATTACTTTTTTCATCTATAACATTACTAGCCTCTTCAATTACAACATTATTACAAGACTGAAAAATTTCTTCAAGATCCATTTACTATAACCTTCCTATATTTTGTCATCAGTATTTTTATAGCAATTGCTATACTAACTTCTATCAAATATTCTCGTAATATCCTGATATCGGTTGACCACACGATAAATCTCTACATACTCGTTGCCTACCTTGTAGATAATCACATAATCTTCCCATATAGCATATTTATAATCTGTCCGAAAGCTGACTCGTTTGGAAAGATCTGATCCCATTCCCGGAAACATCTGAAGATTCTCAAATTTACCGTAAATTTCTTTTATGGTTTTTGCAGCATATTCCTCGTTGTCTTCAGCAATGTAATCCCGGATGTTCTTCAGGTCCTTTGCAACAATCGGATTGATCCGCAATTTTAACATCTTATTCCCCCACAAGTGCCTTCAGTTCACCCAAATCCAGCCATCCTTCGCCATCTTTCACTGCCTCTTCAGCTTCCTGCAGCTTCATCAAAAGCTTCTTTTCCGCACGGTCACGCTCATAGTCTTCAAAATCCATAACCACAAAACGTCCTCTTCCATTCTTGGTAAGATATACAGGTTCGCCCTTGCGACAATTCTTCAAAACTTCGTTATAATTTCTCAAATCAGATACTGGTAAAATACTTGCCATATTCTTTCAGCTCCTTCCTTGATTTCATATTGTTTCTTCTACTTCTATTATATACAAAAAGCTGTAAAATTCAACGTGAATTTTTACAGCTTTTATCTGTTTCTATATATTTTTTATTGCAAGCTATTTCAAATATTCCTCAAAAATTGTTTCAAGCTCTTTATTTCCTCTCAAAAATTCATACTCTTCTTTGTTTTCAATTTCAGCAGCCAATGCACGAACAAAATTATTTCCAACGCCTGAAAAAGATTTTCCCTGTACAGTATCCGTATATCTGTAATATAAAGGTGAGTCTACCATGTTCCATGGTTTCTGCGCCTCCTTCAACACTTCTTTAATCAGCCGAATGCATTTTTCTACATCTTTTCGATACCCGGCAATCAATAGATATGGCACTACTTTACCGTAATCCCACAGACCAAACAGCGATACCATGTGGTCTGTAATTTCAGCAATCTCCTCTGCTTTACAATGATTTCCAGTTTCTTCTTCCATTTCTATCAGCTTATATAAATAGCTTTGTATATTAGTAACTGCCTGCATCAGTTTTCCCTCTAAAAAGAACGCTGCAGCATCCGTTCCTTCCTGGTGTGCTAATACATTCGTTTTCATAATTGTTGCATCTATCACAGTATCAGGAATTTTATTCAAAAAAATATTTGCTTCTTCATATTTTTCCATTTGTACATATTTCGCTGCAAGCATAAAAATACTGGAAGTCCTTACCTTTTCATCCTGGCTATCTGCGGTTCGTTCCAGCCATTCAACAAGCACACCATCATATTCCAACTTTTTCTCATCATCAACATCTGATAAAGTTAAAGCAGCGTTCAAAACGGTTGTAATCGAATAAATCAGCAAATCACAATGAGGATATTCCTGTATTTTACTGATTGCCATATCAAAGGCTTTTGTAAAGCTTTCTAATGAAATTTCCGTAAGTTCATTAACAAATTGTCCAATCTCTTTTTCCGTCAATTCTTCACGAAACGAAAACAATTCATTCATATCAATTTTCAACAATCGGGCAAGTGCCGGAAGCAATGATATATCCGGATATGTGTTTCCTTTTTCCCATTTATTTACCGCAGGAGTTGAAACACCCAAATAATTAGCCACCTGTTCTTGTGTTAATCCCGCATTTTTTCTATATTTTTTTATCTGCTCACTAATCTGCATTGTCCCTGCCTCCTGTTCTTGCATTAATTATATCTTCCCTAATGCGTGTTTACAATTGAGCTTCTGTTTAATTATTATTTTGTTTTTTTAACTTCTGATTAACTTTTATAAAAGAATATCTAATATTTCTACATTATATTAGTTATGGGTTTGAGTCAACAGGAGAGTTCTTGATTGTAGCTGCAGCAGAGAATAATAAAAATGCTAGAAAAACATATATTGAAAATCATAAAGGACGTAATGATATCAGATTGATTCCTGATGTTAGAGACTATGATTTTTCGGCTCTTGCATCTGAATTTGACGGGATAGATGTGGTTATAGGAGGTCCGCCGTGTCAAGGATTTTCAAATGCAAATAGACAGAAGAATCATATTATAAGCATGAATAATTCTCTGGTAAAAGAGTATTTCCGCGCTGTTAAGGAAATCCGGCCCAAAGCTTTTGTTATGGAAAATGTTAGCATGCTTTCATCGGAGACTCATAGATTTTATGATTCAGCAAAAGATCATGATGTTGTGACGTCACTAGGAGTCCAGATGAGAGAAGATGAGTTGGTACTGGCTGATTACGATTATAATGGATATAGTCTTATGAACATCATTCAGGCAGATGCAGTCGCAGATTACAAGATTTCGGATGAGTTGTTTCAATTGCTAAATGTACTATATAAAAATAGGAATAGTGAAGAACGGCTTTCGAAGTACATAAAGAATAAATCAAAGCTGATTATTGATAAGATTGCTTCACAGGCAGAAGAAGTGAAAAACAATCTTGGCATTTTAAACTGGATAGTTGATATGATTAATACGGAGCAGATTAGCGCATGTTTTACAGAGTTAGGTCAATTTATTAAGTTTCAAAAAACATTTCGTCTTAAGGAGGAGCTTGATTCTAACGAAATAATATATGAAATAGAAAATGACCTGCAAACAGGGAAGATAATTGCTCGCGTAAAATCCTATTCGGTAATTGAATATGTGAATAAAATATTAGGGGATGACTATAAAAAGGTAAACGCTCAATAGCGAGTACCGTAAAAATTTAAGAGCCGCCAAAATTGGCGGCCCTGGTTATCAGTTCTTTCGGATTCCGTCCGGTAGTTTTGGAGACCAAGGTAAAAGATCATCCAAGAAAGACCGGTCGGTATCTTCCATATGTTTCGGAATCTCTTCTAAAAGATACACGAAATAATCATACGGTTTTAGGTTGTTTGCCTTTGCTGTTTCCGCAATACTGTAAATAATTGCGGATGAATGGGCACCGTTGATCGTGTCAATCATCTGCCAGTTTTTCTTGCCAATGCAGAAACCGCGGATTGCTCGCTCAGATGCATTGTTGTCCAGTGGAACTTCACCATCTTCCAGAAAAACACGTAGGTATTTTTCCTGATTTAATATATATGTGTAAGCTTTGCGAAGTTGCCCTGTGGAGGGAACAGCAGGTTCCTGCTCTTTGAGGTACACAAATAAGGCATCAACCAATGGTTTTATAACCAGTTGTCGCTGCACAAGTCTCTCATCAGATTGGATTTCTTTCAGTTTATCCTCTTCGCGATAGATTGCCTGGATCTGTTTCATGACTAAGTAGGCATTCGATTTATTGCGCTGATCCTTTGGCACAACGTTCATCGCTTCATCGAATTTTCGTCTGGCATGAACCCAGCAGCCTGCAATCCGCAGATCTTCGCGTTCTTTTTCTACCTTGTGGTAGACCTGATAACCATCCGTCACGCAGATGCCGGAATAGTTCTTCAGGAAGTCCCTTGGATGGGAACTGTTACGGGTTTTGTGGTAATCGTACAGGACAATCTGCTTGTCTTTGTACAGATGCCCGGAGCGGTACACCCACATCCAGCTTTTGGATCCTGCAGGACGACCATCCTTGTTTACCAAAACAGGAGTTTCATCAGCCTGGATGACATGATAGTCATACAGTTTTTGATGGAGATAGTCGTATAGGATTGCCAGATAACTTTCGCCCAATCGAATCATCCAGTTCGCCATGTTTTGACGGGTGATGGTCAGGCCATAACGGGAAAACTCCTGTTCCAAACGATAGAGAGGGACTGCATTGACATACTTTCCATTTATGATCGCACCTGCAAGTGTTGGAGAAACCAGACTTCCATGAAGTAATGCCTGTGGATGCTCAGCTTTGATAATACGTCCATCTTTCTTTCCGGCATACACGCCAACATGATGTTCATCCACTTCAACCCGTGCAGGAATGAAATGGTAACGCCTGGAGATTGCATCTGGAAGCTGTTTCCAGCCGTTTTCACCAAACTCAGCCACCAGTTCATTCTCTGTCATGTAGTGAGTGATATTAGATTGACTTTTTTATCTGTTTCAAGAACTGTTTCCGCTTTATAACTAGCAACATTTTTCATCACAATTTTATTTATCATAAGACCTTCTAAATCGTTCACTACCTGTATTATTCCTTCAATTAATTACTTCTTGTCCACTTCCGTAAAGAAGTACTCCAACGTTTCTACAAACATATCAGCATCAAATAATTCTTTAATCTGTTCCCTGTTCATCCAAGCAACCTGTGCAACTTCATCCGTTGTAGCATTACCCAAATCAACTTCTCCGTCATATTCAAACAGCCAAACGTCCATAATATCATTAAAGATTTTTCCCTCAATGATTTTTCGTGTCTTTGTAAAAAGAACCTGTCCATTTTCCGGCATTAAATCAACTCCAACCTCTTCCTTTGCCTCTCGAATTGCTCCTAATAAACTATCCTCACCTTTTACAACCGAACCGCCTACACATTCCCACATCAAAGGATATGTCGGTCTGTTTGCAGATCGCTGCGAGATAAGATACTGTCCCTTAGAATTACGAATCCACACATGCACCACCAGATGGTATCCGTCTATCGGTAACTGTTCTCCTCTGACATGATCTTTTCCCAGAAGCTCTCGGTTTTCATTATACAAATCCCATATTTCTGCATCCGGCACATACTCCACAATATCCCCAAAGTCTGCATGTAATGTTTTGCAGATTTTGCTAAGAATCGTAAGGCTCACCTCTTCATCACGGCGAAGCTTTGTCATAGTGTTAGGGGCAATTTCTGCCTTTTTACGCAAATCTGATTTGCTCATCTTTTTATCTACTAACAGTTTCCATAATTTGTTATATGATACAGCCATAACACAGTCTCCTACTTATTCACATAAATCTTTTTCTGCTTCATATCTACCTTTACAACAGCACCATACTGTAATGCACACCGCGGTGTAGCATGTCCGAAATTCACATTATAAACAATCGGAAGTTCCTCATTGCCTATCACTTTAATAAGAATATCTTTATATTCCTGATAAAAAGCTTCATCCTGTGGTTTTCCAACCAATACACCATTTACCGCGTCGAATACTCCCTTTTCTTTCAGCAATAAAACTTCTCTTTCAAACAATTCAGGAATCGGTTTTTCTTCGCAAGTTTCTATAAACAGAATTTTTCCTCGCCACTCTTCCTTATCCGGAAACAGACCATATCTTTCACAAACTTCCTTTTCATCTTCATATCTGCTATTGGTCAATATATCATAAAGACTTTCTAAGCATCCGCCCAATAATTCACCTGAAAAAATTTCACTTCCCTGCAGAAGTTCAAAACCACGTTCTTCTTTATGAGTTTTTCTTTCTGTTCCTATTGCAGCTCTAGAAAAATCTTCTCTTCCTATAATGTCAAGCCCTAAATCATTGATTTTTCAGGCTTTTCTTTAAATATTTACCTCATAAAACAAAGCCAAAAGTGTATGACAGTCATTGTATCTTGTACTGAATAGTCATAAGAGGGTGCAGTTTATAAAGCGTCCCATTGTATTGCTTTATAAAGGCTATAAATCCTCTGTTAACTATGATGGTGAACCTTCCGTGTCTAAAGGGATCGGATCCCAACTTCCTTCGTCCCACCTGCTCATACACTGAGTGCTCGCTAAGCTTTCTAACAGGGTCATGCCCTACGGAGAGAACTACTGCAAGCCACAGCTCTTGTTTGTATCTTGATTTTACTGACCTGCCCATTCCACACAGGGTACAGATATTCCGTGGACGCATCACCCTGCCTCGTTTAGCTGGTCTTTGTGATGATGCAGTACCTCTGTAGTACTCCATCGTTATCGGGTTTCTTTCCAGAACCCTGCCCGATTTCGGAATCATCCGGAACCCGGCAAGGCTCTGGAATAAATAATGCTGTCGACTGTCTTACGCTGCAATCGCTTCCTTTTTTTCCGGACGTCTGATGTCCAGCAGCATCTTCTTCGGATCATAGACCGTTCCTTTCTTCAGAATCGTGTAGATGATTCTCAGAAGCTTGCAGGCTATTACAATCAATGACTGCATCTTTTTCAGCGGATTATCGGCTCGTGTTGTATAGTACACATGGAGTTCTTTGAATTCCTCCGCATGGGCCACTGCTGACTTTGCCGCCTGGAATAACCAATATCTGAGTCGTTTGCGTCCCCTGTGACTGATTTTGGTTTCTCCTTTATGCTTCCCCGAGCTGCATGCTACAAGGCCCAATCCGCTTAATTTTTGAATTTCCTTAACATCATCAAATCTCGAAATTTCTCCCATCTCTGCAAGAATTCCGGAAAGTGTGTTTTCTCCAATTCCTGATATCTCAAGAATGTTACCTGTATGCGGTATTTCCTGACATTTCTGATTGATCTGCTCCTCTATAACAGCAAGTTCTGCATCCAGCTCCATGATTTTCCGGACAAACCACTGTACAGCTGTCTTGCCTGCAGCGGCTCCATCCTTGATCCCTACACTTACTTTCGCATACTGTAAGATTTCTCCGGCTCTGCTATAATACATTGTTAATGGAATCAGATATTCCTAAAGAAAGTATTTATGTCATTGATGAAACCGAAAATGGAAACAAAGAAATACAATGCATTACGCATTACGATAGCAAAATCCATAAAAACACTAACCTTAGAAATCAGTATATCCATGGCAACTACCATGGCATTCCTGTTAGAGCCTCTATCGACTTCAATTCTTTATTAGAAACATTAGAAAATGATTCAAACTAATATTAAAGAGCTGGATCTCTCAAACACTGGGAGCCAGCTCTTGTTTATACACAGATCAATTCCGTCAAAATAAAAATGGCGAAGTGCTTATCGTAACACTTCGCCGAAAGCCTAACCGGTTTGAGCAAAAATGCTTGGTTAGGTCTGCTTTACTATTTTATGCAGCTCTACTGTCGTTTATACACTTAAATGTGCTTTCCAATCCGCCGGAAGATTCATTGCTGTAAGACTGACTACACCAATATTCTTTTGAATCAGCTTATCAAAGACATCCACAAATACTGTCCACTCCTCATCAGATGAACGCAAATACTTCATCGCCAGTAAGATTTGATACAAACCGTTATGTACCGGCAATGGTGTGACTTTATCTGCATCCAAAATTTCCGGTGTCGTATGTATTGTGCGATTGTAAATTCTGGAATTATGAGCACACATATTACGCAATACAGAAACACCCTGTATCCATGAAGCAAGCATTTTCTGCGATGGATTTACCAAATTTCCTTTTTTCGATTTATATTGATAATTAGCCGCCAATATAGAATATGAGCTTCCAGTACCTGTTTTCAAATTCTTAATTATCTTCGATAACGTACCAAATGAAAGAACTTCAACAGCTGCCCATACAGGCACCTCTCCCTCATGATTATCGAAATTGTGTTTGATAAACACATCATTAGAGCGTGCAATTTCTGACGCTACTGTAGACATATTCTGCCAATACAGTTTTTTCTCTTTAAAAATCGATGAATCCTGCAAAACAAGTGGTTCTCCGTGTATAAGCAACGCTTCCACTAATCGTACTCTTAATGCCACTTCAATCTTGGAAATCATTGAAAAAATCAACGAAGATAATTCCTGATCAAACTGATACAACCTTAAAATATCTTCAAACTTTGTTCCCGGAACATACTTCTTTGTAGCATTATCATATAAGTGGAACGAGTATCCACGCAAACGATAAAATCCAACTGACTTTAATGCCTTTTCTACGTCCTCACGAGAAGTAATTACCATTCCTGCATCAATATATGATTGTATCTGCTGTGCTATTGTTAATATTTGTTTTGGATATTGATACATAAACACCCCATAAATGAAAAAGTCCCACCGGGTTGCGCATGAAAAATCAGAGGCGTGGCGGGTTCTGTTACTATCATTATACAACTTTTATTGCGGCTGTCAAGATTCCTCTTTCAAAAAAATACAAGCCTCCACTGTTTCCTGAGGTACATACCTGTTACACTGCGTGTAACAGGTATGTACCTCATTGTCAATTATCTATAAATCAATTCGTTCAACACAATTTCTTCTGCACGATTGTGGATGCTGCCCATTCTCTGAATCCATTCCCATTGATTATTCTCTTTTAATTCCTCAGTTACAGACTCTGCTTTTTGCATCTGACTGATGATGGTCTGCAATCTGACCTGTGCCTGCTCATTTATATCAGCAAGGTAAATCCAGAGCTGACAACTCAGTACCAAATCATTGAACAGCATTGGATTATTCTCCCCTAAATACTCTCGATGCATACGCCCATACTTTCCGATAGGATGTTCTTCCTCCGGCAACTTCAAATCCGGAATATAATAATCCCCAATCAGTACATAATCAATTCCGTTCTTCGTAATTCTTTCTTTCATCGTATTTTGACCTCTTTCACAACGTATTTATCATAGCTTGACTTCATCTGTCGTAAAAGTGTCGTAAATTCAGGTCGGATTTTGAAAAAATTCTTGATTTTCAAAGGTTTTCAGCACTATTTTCGTCACTTGCTGTGGCAGATAAAAAAGCACTTTTATATTTCTTAGTTTTTCTTGGTTTTCCGGGCTTTGTAAGCCTTTGTGAATTTATGCTTTCTGGCATGACCTGGTTTATTTTCGCATAATATCGTCCGCAAAACGACTCTCACCGATTGTCAATCTTCTCCGGGAACATATCATGATTACTCATGCGGTTCCAGGCAACCTTTTCCCAATCCGTACCCGGCTTTCCGTAATTACAATACGGATCAATGGACAATCCTCCTCTTGGGAGAAATTTACCCCAGACTTCTATATATTTCGGTTCAAGAAGACTGACCAGATCCTTCATGATTATGTTGATCACATCTTCGTGAAAGTCTCCATGATTTCTAAACGAGAACAAATATAATTTCAAGGATTTACTCTCCACAAGACGTTCATCCGGAACATAAGAAATTGTGATCGTTGCAAAGTCCGGCTGTCCGGTAATCGGACAAAGGCTTGTAAATTCGGGGCAGTTAAACTTGACAAAATAATCATTTTCAGGATGTTTATTCTGAAATGCCTCTAATACAGATGGATTGTAATCCATACTGTACTCTGTTTGCTGATTTCCCAATAATGTTAAATTTTCTTTTTCTCTCATCGTTTTCTCCTCTATCTCAATGCCGGATCTTCCATATGGTTTGCCTGAAATGCCGCTGCACGGTCAATGCATGTTCCACATTTTCCGCAAGGCTTCTCGCCTCCTTCGTAGCAGGACCAGGTCAACTTGTAAGGAACTCCCAGTTCTAATCCAATCCTTACTACTTCAGCTTTGGATACATTAACAAAAGGTGCTTCTATTTTAAGCTGATGTCCGGAACCTTCCCATATTGCTTCATTCATAGCCTGATTGAATACCGGCGAGCAGTCCGGATACGCAAAGCCTACAGAATCATCTGCATGAGCTCCATAATAAATTACTTCGCAGTCCTTGCTCAGCGCGATACTTGCCGCAGAAGAAAGAAATAATCCGTTTCGGAACGGTACATATGTGCTTACCGGCTTATCGCCATTGGTTTTTGAAATCTGTTCTGCGTAACTTTCCTCCGGGATGTCTTCCGTAGACTGTTGAAGCAGTGAACAGTTACTATATTGAAATATCTTCCTCAAATCCAGGAACAAATGCTCCACACCATAATATTGGGCAACTGCTATTGCAGCTTTAATTTCTTTATCATGTTTTTGTCCGTAGGAAACCGAAAGGGCAATCACCTGGTCTTTCCCATACTTTTGGATTGCCAGTCCCAATGCCGTTGTTGAGTCGATTCCTCCGCTAAAAAGAACTAATGCTTTCATCTTTATCACCTCACTATTTATACTCCCCGCTTGTCAGGATCCCAGATCACTTTATGCATCTGTATCTGCAACCGTACACCATTCAACCGATGCTTCAACATGAATTCTACTATTTGCACCGGTTCTATTGAGCCAAAAACAGGGCTAAGATAAACATGACATCTGTTGGTCAGATCATAAGTCCGAATCAATTCCAGTGCTTTCAGCAAATCTTCCTGACTGCCGGATACAAATTTTACAGTATCATTCTTTTCAAGCAGTTCCATGTTCTCTGTTATCATATGTTCTTCGCACCCGCTTGATGGTAACTTATAGTCCATTGTAAATACCGGACGTTCTTCACAAAATGCAGCCAGATCGACTGCTCCATTTGTCTCAATCTCAACCTGCAGTCCTGCTTTTAAAAGAAAATGGATTAAACCTCTGATATCTTTTTGCATCAACAGTTCTCCGCCTGTAAGTGTCACATTGTGAATTCCTGTTCCAAGAACATAATTTAGTATTTCTTCCGGAGTTTCTTCTTTATATGGGCACTCAGGTTCATTAGCCCACATAGTATCACAATAACTACATCGCAGGTTGCACCCTTTAAAACGGATAAAAACTGCAAGTTCTCCTGCACGCGTTCCTTCCCCATTAATACTGGTAAACTTTTCTACTACTTTCATCTACTCTTCCTCATAGACTGCACAATTATTAGGTGTCTCATATACTTCCACATAATGAACTCCATACCCTAAATCTGTTAATTCTTTGTAGAAATAATATGCGAAATTTTCTGCTGTAGGACGAAATGAAACTTCCTCCAAATGAAAATCTTCATTCTGAAGTGCAGCTACGGTCTCTGCTTTCAGAGATCCCGTCTCGTAAATCAGGCTATGGTCAAAGTAATCACAAAGTACCTTCAGGTCTTTTTTCAGATTACCAAAATCCACTACCATTCCTCGTGTCTGTCCTTCTTGTTCTAACTCCTGACTCTTGATTTTTGCAACAACATTCCAACGATGTCCGTGGATGTTTCTACATTTTCCCTCGTATTTCCAAAGAAAATGTGCTGCATCAAAGCTGGCTTTTGTTTGTAAATAATACATATTTCAACTCTCCTGTATGTGAAATGTATGTACCTGTTAAGAGCTATGCATTCTAAATAGAGCAGTTTTGTAACTATTCAGCAGCCACTGTGAAGGTACTGAACAGTTACGCAGTTTTCATATATCAGAAAATCCACATCTAATATACAAAAAGCTCTGCGTACTTCTTCGCACGCAGAGCCTGAAATCCTCATGATTAGCCCCGGTTTTATTTTTCGACAGGAAGGTACAAATGAACTGTCGGCTGTTTTCACAGCATGAAAATTGTACCACAGAAAGTCAGATTGTCAAATTGATTTATGATATTATGATACTGACTGCCCGATCCATACTTCTTAAGAGCAACTGTCCTATAAAGATCCCCATGCCGAAACATGAATTCCCTTTTGTCCCAGTATCCATATCCCCCGGATATATTATCTATACTTACATATAATATCTACACAAAATTTTATGGATTATTTTCGGGTTATTTTCAACCCTCTATGCTTTTCAGACATTGATTTTACCGGTTCGACGCAGGCGATGATATATTTCAGGTATTTTCGTTCCGCATTCGGATCGATGACATTCACAATACTGAGGCTGTAAAGATCCGAACTAAGCTGCAGTGCCTGCTCTTTCAGATAATTTCGGATCTTCTGGTAAGCGATCCGGATATCTCCGTCTTTCTCCCGGCAGACCATCACAACCGTAAGTCTGCCAGAAAGCTCGCGGATGCCCGGGCCGGATGCCTGTGCGTCCGCAAAGCTGAAAACTTCCCTATACACATACTGTTCTTTCTGGAAATCCTCCCGTCCGATCGACGCTCCCATAGGAAAGGCCTGTATTCCGGGATGAGCACATTCTTTCAGATGTCTGTGAATGTCTGTGGAAATCTCGCTGAAAGAGGTCGCCGGATCTGAGAGTACTTTTGTTACCTTTAATCGAAAAATCTCCGGCTGCTCATACAGTTCCGGCTTTCCTGTATCATTCTTCCGGATCTGTTCCAGCAGTTTTCTTGTATTTCCGATAATTCCGATCCGCCGCTCCAGCTCTCTTTGCTGCGTCAGAAGCGCCGCGTACTGCCGGTCAACAAAACCGTCAAAACGCACTTCTTCCCCGCCAAGCAGATATTCTTTTATATCCTCCACCGAACATCCCAGTCCACGAAAGGTACTGATAAAATAATAGGAGCTGATCTGCGCATAGCTGTAATAGTGATACCCGTTTTTCTCACTTTTCTTCGGCACCAGGATCCCCTGTTTTTCATAATAACGCAGCGTGTCTCTCGTCGTCTGACACATCCTGGCAAATGCTCCCGCGCTGATGCAATATTCCTCTCCCGCCATGTTTTTCCTCCTGTTTTTCCGACATTTCTATGTTGTAATCCGGTTCCGGATTTGTATTGTTACAGTTTTCTTCTTTTTCTATATGTTCCCCGTTCCTGCTGTTATTCGCTGTCTTTTGTAACATTTGCATTCTTGACATGGGGGTTACACCCAGCTTTATTCTATCACAGGATAAAAATACACAACACCCTGATTTCAGGGGATTTTATAATAATGGAGTTGAAATATCATGCATACATTAAAGAAACTTTACTGTCGTTGTTTTCAGATCAGTTTTCGTGCTGCCCTGCCGCTGATGCCGTACCGGGAACCAAAGCTGATCGATGGATTTTCCGGTGTACCGAAAGTTTTGCGGAAACATAGCATTACCAGGCTTCTTCTTGTCACGGATCCGGGTGTGTATTCTCTTGGACTGACTACACCGCTGGAACAGATTTTGAAAAAAGCCGGGATCACCTGTATCGTCTACAAAGATACGGTGGCCAATCCTACTTCTGCCAACGTGGAAGATGCCAAAAACCTGTATCTGAAAAAACACTGTCAGGCACTTCTCGCTTTCGGCGGCGGCTCTTCCATGGACTGCGCCAAAGGAGTCGGTGCCAGACTCGCCCGTCCAAACAAATCACTGGCCAAGATGGAAGGAATCCTTCATGTCATGCACAAGCTGCCCCTGCTGATCGCCGTCCCCACCACAGCCGGAACCGGAAGTGAAACAACACTGGCCGCTGTCATCACCGATGCCGATACCCATCACAAATACGCGATCAACGATTTCAGCCTGATCCCGCACTACGCCGTTCTGGAGCCTGAAGTCACAGTCGGACTGCCAGCGCAACTCACCGCCACTACCGGTATGGATGCCCTGACACATGCGATTGAAGCATATATCGGCCGCTCCACCACGAAGCAGACCCGAAAAGCCGCGATTGAAGCGATCCAGCTGATCTTCCAGTATCTCCCGGTCGCCTATAAAAATGGCAAAAACCGGACAGCAAGAAAAGAAATGCTCCGCGCCTCCTATCTGGCCGGTACTGCATTTACCAAAAGTTATGTCGGATATGTACATGCCGTAGCACACAGTCTGGGCGGTCAGTACGGCATCCCGCATGGACTGGCAAACTCCGTTCTTCTTCCGATCGTTCTCGAAGCGTACGGAAGCGCCGCGCACAAAAAACTGGCTCACCTCGCCCGGATCACCAAACTTTCTTCTTCCCCGGACGATACCACCGCAGCCAATGCTTTTATCGCACATATCCGAAAAATGAACGCTTCCATGAACATCCCGACGACCCTCGCCGGTATCCGTAACGAAGATATCCCGAAACTGGCCCGCTATGCCGATAAAGAGGCGAATCCGCTTTATCCAGTTCCGATTCTTTGGGATGACAAACAGCTTGCTTTGATGTATCATCTGGTACAGGAGAAAAAAGAAAAGGAGAATAACAGCCATGCAGAAACAGGACATCGAGACTATACTGGCATCTCAGCGTAAGTTCTTCGCCACCGGAAAGACTCTGCCGGTCTCCTGGCGTCTCGAACAACTGAAAAAATTAAGAACTTCTATGCTTCGCCACGAAGAGGATCTGTACGGAGCATTGAAAAAAGATCTGGGAAAAAGCCGGATGGAAAGTTATATGTGTGAGATCGGACTGACCCTTTCTGAACTGACCTGGATGGAAAAGCATATCCGCAGGCTGACCCGTGAGAAACGGGTTCCAACCCCACTGGCACAGTTCGCCGCAAGAAGTTTTCAGTCCCCGACACCGTACGGCACGGTTCTGATCATGAGTCCCTGGAATTATCCGGTACTCCTGACACTGGAACCTCTGATTGACGCACTGGCCGCCGGCAATACCGTCATCGTCAAACCAAGTGCCTACGCACCAGCTACGAGTGCTGTAATGGAAATGATTATAAAAGAGACTTACCCTCCGGAATATGTCCGTATGATCACTGGCGGCCGTCAGGAAAACCAAGCCCTGCTTACACAGCGTTTTGATAAAATCTTTTTTACCGGCGGCAAAACCGTCGGACGTGAAGTACTCCGCCATGCTGCAGAGTATCTAACCCCTGTCACCCTGGAACTCGGTGGGAAAAGTCCGTGTATCGTAGATTCCACCGCAAAGATTCCATTAGCTGCCAGACGCATCGTCTTTGGAAAATACTTAAACTGCGGGCAGACCTGTGTAGCTCCGGATTATATCCTCTGTGATGTTTCCATCAAAGATGCCTTGCTTGCAGCAATTCAGAAAGAAATTACCAGACAGTTTGGAGATCGTCCGTTGGACAATCCGGATTACGGAAAAATTATCAACGAAAAACATTTTGAACGGATCCTCGGTCTAATCGCAAAAGAAAAAATAATCTGTGGTGGCGAATCAGATTTTTCTACTCTTCGCATCGTCCCAACCGTCCTCACCGATGTTTCCTGGGACGAGCCGGTCATGGGGGAAGAGATCTTCGGACCGCTCCTTCCGGTGCTGACATATTCCTCTCTGGATGAGGCGATCCGCACCGTAGAATCTCACCCCCATCCACTGGCATTATATTTCTTCAGCGAAGACAAAAAAGCGCAGAAAAAAGTACTGGATCTGTGTCACTTCGGCGGCGGCTGCATCAACGACACCATTATCCATCTTGCTACCAGTGCCATGCCATTTGGCGGTGTCGGTGAGAGCGGTATGGGTGGATACCACGGCATGGAAGGCTTCAAAACCTTCAGTCACACCCGCAGCATTGTCGACAAAAAAACCTGGATGGATCTTCCGATCCGGTATCAGGAGTATGTGGGATGGAAAGAAAAACTTTTACGGATGTTTCTGCGATAGTTTTCTTATTTTTGCACTTCCAAAATTGAAATCCGTAAAATATCAAAAGGTGGTATGTTCATTGTCACGTCAAACAATTGAACACACCACCTTTTATTTACACAAGCAGCGCGCTTGAGCGTGTCTGAAAAAGGCTTTTCGCGAGCTGTGAGTCCCAGTTTGTGGGAGATTTTATCCGAATGAGGGCGGCGTAGCGGGCTACGG
>OLNH01000274.1_pt1 | contig 50611 bp, 50 predicted proteins | sample 1643101 | NCBI WGS metagenome assembly OLNH01 (sample SAMEA3136758, study PRJEB25190) | human gut metagenome | biome: human gut; feature: human-associated habitat; material: faeces | place: Austria | collected 2013 | reverse complement strand
TTTTCATTGGAAAAACCTGTTTTTCGGGATAATCAATAATTCGGGATAAGTTCAATTATCCCGAATTCTGGATAACAACACCGTACGTACGGTTCTCGTATACGGCTCTACATTTATATCGAATCACAAGCTCTTAAGATAGTAGCTAAGGGGATTGACCAAACCTGGTCGATTCCCTTTATCTATGCCTAGAATTATTGGTGATAAAATGCTGTTGACTATAATGAGTCCACTTCTTCTATACCACCCTAGTCTTGTGTTAGCACATTTATAAATATCTTCATCACTAAAGTTGCACTTACATGCTTTGTTGAGTTTCATCAAATTTCCATAAATTGTCATTGGTTTCTTCCACTGCTTAATGATGATACATCGTATCTTGTGGCGTAACCATTGTCCAAATTTTTCAAGGAATTTCTTTACGCACCCTATCTTAAAATAGTTTATCCATCCCCTTACTACTTGATTGACTTTCGTAAATGTTATGGATAATGGTCTTGAAACAGCTTGTTTCCTTGTTAAAATGACTTTTATCTTTTTATATAAGCGTTTCTTTCTATCTTCTGTAGGTCTGCATTTCCATACCTGTCTGTCTTTATAAAAGGTAAATCCTAAGAATTGTCCTTTCACTGGACGTATGACTTTTGTTTTCGTGGCACTAACCTTCAAGAATAGTTTCCTTTCCAGCCATGATATCACCGACTTCATCACTCTATTTGCACTCATTTCACTTTTTACGAAGATAATGCAATCATCTGCATATCTTACGAATCTTAGCCCTCTTGATTCTAGTTCCTTATCAAATTTATCTAAATAGATATTTGATAGTACAACACTGATAGGTCCGCCTTGAGGTGTACCAACTGTTGTGCTTCTAATAAGTCCGTCCTCTAGTACACCTGCTCTTAGATATGCTCGTATAAGATGTAATGTTGCTGCATCATTGACATGCTCTCTTAAGATTGAAATTAACTTGTCATGATTAACCGTATCAAAGAACTTCTCAATGTCCAAATCAACTATCCATTCATAGCCTTCATTCAAATAATATAGCACTTCTTCCATTGCCATATGTGCACTACGTCTTGGTCGGAATCCAAAACTATGTTCACTGAATATTGGCTCATAGATTGTACTTAATACCTGTGCTATGGCTTGTTGAATGACTCGGTCTATGACTGTTGGAATCCCTAATGGTCTTTGCTTTCCATTAGGTTTTGGAATGTAAACTCTCTTGACAGGCATTGGTCGATACTGTTTGTTCATTATCTTTGTGATAAGTTCATCTTGATATTTTTCAAACCAGTATTCAATTTCTTGCACTGTCATTCTGTCTATTCCAGGTGCTCCTTTATTCTGTTTGACCTTTCTGATAGCCATTTCTAAATTCTCTTGACTAAGTATCTTTTCCATTAATTTCATTTGCTGCTCCTCCTCTATTTGTAAATTTATTTGGAACCATCCCAATTACTTTTACCATCTATGATTACGATTCATAGTTCTAGGCTATCCTCATATTCGGATTATCCAAACATTGCTTATAGTGATTTGCACTCTATAAACGTTTCAGTCCTTCAGTATTTCTACCTACTATGACTTCATCTGACTTCTTATGATAAACCTTTTTCGACCGAGGGTACTATCACTGATTTTAAAGTTTATTAGACTTCCTCGTCCATAAGACCTCCCGGGGTAATTCATGAATCCTATTTCTTTCACAACGCCCTGATTTACTGTCTTGGTTTTACGTTTACCATTTGGACTTCGGTTTGTCTTGCAACCTTATCCACCATTTAGCCTTATATCAGGTTTCTGTTCGTACGTTCGAAAGAATCGCTACACCACTTCCTTCACCCATGACATCACTATCAACGGCTTGTGGTTCACTACACTTGGCGGCAACTACCTGTGGTTGGTTTATCTCCAACTGAATCCATGCCATGCCCGGCACACAAGAAAAACTATTCACCCAACGGGTGAATAGAAAAAGAATAAATAAAAGCAGAAAATGCCTATGAAATAAGGATATTTCATGATTATATTATAATCTCATGAATAATTAAGGTATTATATTAACTAAAAATTCCCCTTTAAATAAACATTTGCAATAATATTTGCCACTTCATCTAACCCTAAATCACTATTTAAGGTTAAATCAAAATTCTTTAATTGCCCCCATTTATTAGTAGTATAGTAATTATAATAATTACTTCTTGTTTTATCTTTTTTAATTATATACTTTTTATAATCATCATGTACTTCTTTATATTCATTTTTTACTCTTTTTATCCTAGATTCTAATGGTGCATGAATAAATACTTTTAATACATTATCATAATCCTCCAAAATATAATCAGCACATCCACTTACAATGATACAAGCATCATAATTTGCAAGATGACGAATGATTTTTGATTGCATTGTATATACCTGGTCATTTAAAGGTAAATTAAGTGTCCCAGATGATAGGCTGTACATAAAACCAGATGCTTTTTGTTCAGAAACTTTTCTAATTACATCAACATCAAATCCCATTTCTTTAGCAGCTAAATCAATAATTTCATTGTCATAATAAACAATTCCTAATTTTTCTGCTACTTTTTGTGCAATTATTCTTCCCCCTGAACCATATTCTCTAGCAATAGTTATAATTTTTTTAGCCATAAATGCTACCTCCTTTTTTATATTTTAACATACTTCATCTATCATATAGTAATATTTTTATTATATATTTAGACCATATTTAAATAAAAATTTAATAAAATATAATATTTGTACCAAAAAAAACATAGTGCTATAATGTTTTAGATAGGAGATGAGTTTAATGAGTAAAGTTGATATTATATCTGGCTTTCTTGGTGCCGGTAAAACAACGTTTATAAAAAAATTAATTAAGGAAGTATACCAAGATGAACAAATTGTATTGATTGAAAATGAATTTGGTGAAATCGGTATTGATGGTACATTTATGAATAATAGTGGCATAGAAGTAACTGAAATCAATTCTGGATGTATTTGTTGTAGCTTGGTTGGTGATTTTGAGGCATCATTAAAAGAGGTTTTAGAAACATATCATCCTGATCGAATTATTATTGAACCTTCAGGAGTAGGTAAATTATCAGATGTAATCAAAGCAGTTAATAATGTTTCTAGTGACAAATTAGTTTTAGATAATTATATAACTGTAATTGATGCTAAAAAATGTCGTTTATATACTAAGAATTTTGGAGAATTCTTTAATAATCAAATTGAATATGCTTCATTGATTATTTTAAGCAGAACCCAAGATATTAGTGATTTCCAATTAGATGAATGCATCAAAATTATTAAAAAATATAATGATCATGTAAATATTATTACTACTCCTTGGCTTCAACTAACTAAACAAGCAATCACTAATGCTTTTAGTAATACCACTCTTCAAAGCGATTTATTAAAACAAGTAAATGACGATCTTGAATGTTGTCATCATGATCATCACGAGCATCATGAATGTAATTGTCATCATGAACATCACCACGATCATGATCACCATGCTGATGAAGTATTTACTAGCTGGGGCATTCAAACACCTAGAAAATACTCAAAAGTACAGCTTGAAGCTATTTTAAAAGAATTAAGTGAACATAATGAATATGGTAATATATTAAGAGCTAAGGGATATGTTGATAGTAATGAAGGTGAGTGGTTATATTTTGATTTAGTTCCAGGTGAATATCAAATTCGCACAGGACAAGCTGATTTTACTGGAAGAATTTGTGTTATTGGTGAAAATGTAAATGCTGATAAATTATCAGTTTTATTTAATGAGGTAAATTAATGGAAACACGTGTTTATATTTTTGCGGGATTTCTTGATAGTGGAAAAACTTCATTTATCAATGATACTTTAATGAATCCTGATTTCTATAGCGGTGAGGATACTTTATTGATTAGCTTTGAAGAGGGTGAAGTTTCATACAATGAAACATATTTAAAAAAGTCAAATACTGCCTTAGAAATATTAGACTATGAAAACTTTACCACTTTACAATTAAAGCAATTAGAATTAAAATATCGTCCTACTCAAATCATCATTGAAGCAAATGGAATGATGGATTTAAATGTTTTTGTAAAAGAAAAAATTCCAGAGAATTGGAATGTTGTACAAGTATTAACTACTATTAATGCAAATACTTTTAGTATGTATTTAAATAATATGCGTTCTTTAGTATATGGTCAAATTGTATTCAGTGACTTAGTTATTTTTAATCGTTATGATAAAAGTATTAAAAAATCAATGCTTAGAAATAATGTTAAAGCAATTAACAGTAACACTCAAATTATTTATGAATTTGAAAATGGAACAATTGATACAACCAATATTATTGATGATTTACCATTTGATATTAATCAAGATTATTTAGAAATAGAAGACCATAATTTTGGTATTTTCTGCATGGATGCTATGGATCATCCAGATAAATATGTAAATAAAACAGTTAAATTGAAAGGTAAATTTATTGGTTTGGATCGTTTAATCGAAAATGGTTTTATTTTAGGTAGACAAGCTTTAGTTTGCTGTGAAGAAGATACATCATTAATTGGGATGATTTGTATTAGCCCTCTTGCAAGCAAACTTATTCCTGAAGAATGGATTGTTGTTGAAGGAAAAATATCTACTAGTTATGACCAAGAATATCAAAAAGATATTCCTATTTTAACAGTTGAACAATTAAAGGTAGTACCTCCATTAAAAAATCAATACGTAACTTTTGATTAATAAAAACAGCCTAAGCTGTTTTTATTTTTTTTCTTCCAAAACTTTTTTAATATAATATGATAGCATATATGGCACCTTTTCTTCAAAAGTATCTAATTGACAATTCAACAATTCCTTTATTTTATTCATTCGATAATTAATAGTATTTCGATGCATATATAAATTTTTAGCCATTGTTATTTGACTTTCCCCATAAATTAAATAATAAAATAGTGTTTTTTCCAATTCACCATGATGTTTTTGATCATAATCTATTAATGGCTGCAATAGTCGATGATACATTTCAATTAATATTTGTTTATCTTCAATTGAAAAAAGAATCTGATACACTCCCATATCCTCAAAAAACACTATTAATAACTCAAATTGCATTGCCATTAAAATCGCTGCTTTAGCACGTTTATAACTTAAATAAACCTGTCCAAGATCTTTCATTTGGCTACCTATTCCCAAATATACTCTCTTATCATCAATTCGCTTTTTAGCCCGTTTATGCATTTTATCAATTATCACTTTTAATTCATCAGCCTTAAGATTATTAACTATCAAAACAAAATATCCATCATACCAAAAAAAAGCATACGAGCTATCAATTTTTTCAAAACATAATTCTATTTGAAAAGCTATTTTTCTTCTTTCAATTGCATTAAAATTATCTGATCCTTCTACACTAATTAAAACAACTTGAAAATTACCATCAACATCAAACGCACTCATTAATTGCGGTCTTGCTTCTTCAACTATTTGATTATTAGTCAAAATTTCTTGAAAAAGCTTAGATAATTCTCGATCTTCTTTTTCCGAATATAAACAACGCATACAAAAATCTTTAATCAAATCTGCAAGATGAACTTCCCATGGTATTGTTAAAAGTGGAAACTCTTGTTCATTACAATAATCAATAATAGCCGATGGTATTTCAAATATATACTTACCGATATTTATAATCAAACCAACACTATTATACTTTATTAAATATTTAATAAGCATAAAAAGTTCCTCTTCACTTTGAAATCCATGGCCAGTCGTTACAACTAATTCTTTGCCCCATAGCTGTTGAATTATTGTTGTATCTTCAATCATATGCACCCAACTGATTGCATTACTACAACCTTCTTGACCTGCTAATAATTTTAAATGATACTGTTCTTGACTTTGGTTTAAAGCATCTGCTAGTGTAAATCCCATATAGTACACCTCCTATTAATATTTTATCATTATTTGTGCACAATGCACAAATAAACTTTATTTTTTTATAATATTCGTCTATTTTATTATTAAAATAATGTTATATAATAATATTGTATTAAAAATAAGACATTTAGGAGGGATTTGTATGAACAGTATGTATGGTTATTTTGTAGTTGATAATAATTATGATAATTATCCTTCATGGATAAAAAGTGAAAACTATATTTTTTGTGAAAATTTCTCAAAGATCTTAAAATATTTTAAAAAAAGATAATAACTATTACCACTAATTAAATAATATTTCTAAAATAAAAACTACCGATATAATGTATTTCACATTAATTATCGGTAGTTTTATTTTATTGAACTGCAAAAGTTAATTCAGCTTTACAAACAACTTTACCATTTACTTTTGCTACTGCATCACCAATTCCAATTGGTCCTTTTTGTTTAGTTAAAACACATTCCATTTCTAGTACATCACCTGGTACAACTTGTCCTTTAAATTTACATTTATTAATTCCCCCAAAGAAAGCAATTTTACCTTTATTTTCTTCTTTAGAAAGAATTGCAATACAACCAACTTGTGCCAACGCCTCAACAATTAAAACTCCTGGCATAACATGATGTTGTGGAAAATGTCCACAAAAATGCATTTCATTTACACTAACACATTTGATTCCTTTTGCCCATTGACCTGGTTGATAATCAGTAATACGGTCAACTAAGGCAAATGGATAACGATGTGGATTGATTTCTTGAATTTGATTACTATTTAATTCCATCTTCTATTCTCCATATTTCTTAAATACAATTGTAGCATTATGTCCACCAAAACCTAATGAATTTGACATAGCTACATTTACTTCTTGTTCTCTTCCTTTATTAGGTACAATATCTAAATCACAAAGTGGATCAGGTGTTGTGTAATTGATTGTTGGAGGGATAAATCCTTCTTCAATCGCTTTAACACAAATAACTCCTTCGATTCCTCCTGCTGCACCTAAACAATGTCCTGTATTTCCTTTAGTTGAAGAAACAGCAACGCTATTAGCTGCATCTTTTAATGCAGTTTTAATTGCCATAGTTTCACCTTTATCATTTAATGGTGTACTTGTACCGTGAGCATTAATATAAGTTACATCTTCAGGTTTAATATTTGCATCTTCTAAGGCATTGATCATTGCTTTAGCTCCACCTGAACCATCTTCTAAAGGAGCAGTAATATGATGAGCATCACAACTAACTCCATAACCAATCATTTCACAGTAAATATGAGCTCCTCTTGCTTTTGCGTGTTCTAATTCTTCAAGAACAATTATTCCAGCACCTTCACCCATAACAAAACCACTACGATTTGCATCAAATGGGATTGATGCATGATTTGGATCATTGTTATCACAAAGAGCTTTCATTGAAGAGAAACCACCAATTCCAAGTGGTGTAATACTAGCTTCAGCTCCACCAGCAACAATTATATCTTGATATCCATCACGAATATTTCTAAAAGCATCACCAATTGCATTTGTTCCTCCAGCACATGCTGTAACTGGACAAGTACAAATTCCTTTAGCACCAAGTTCGATTGCAATATTTCCAGCTGCTAAGTTAGTAATTGCCATTGGCACAAAGAAAGGTGATACACGATCATATCCTTTTTCTAATCCTTTACTATGATCTTTTTCAATTGTGGCAAGACCACCAATTCCACTAGAAACTACTACTCCAAAACGATCTGCATTAATATCTTCTATTTTTAATCCAGAATCTTTAAAAGCTTCTTTTGCAGCAATTACACCAAATTGAGTGAATCGATCCATTTTACGAATCGCTTTTTTATCTAAATAATCTGCTGGATTAAAATCTTTAACTTCACCTGCAATTTTAACTCTTGTTAATTCCTTATCATAATTAGTTATTTCAGCAATTCCGCAAACACCATCTTTAATACTTTTCCAAGTTTCTTCTACATTATGACCAATTGCATTAATTGCTCCTAATCCAGTAACTACAACTCTTCTTTCCATCATATCTCTCCTTACATCGCCATTCCACCATCAACATGAATAGTTTGACCAGTAATATATTTTGCATCATCACTAGCTAAGAAAACTACAGTATTAGCAATATCGCTAACTTCACCAAAAACACCTAATGGAATTTGTTTAGCCATGCTATCTTTAATATCATCTGGTAAAACATCAGTCATTGCTGTTTTAATAAAACCAGGAGCAATAGCATTAACAGTAATTCCACGACTTCCAACTTCACGTGCTAAAGACATTGTCATACCAATAATTCCAGCCTTACTAGCAGAATAATTTACTTGACCAGCATTTCCCATTACTCCTACTACTGAAGACATTGAAATAATTCTTCCATAACGTTGTTTCATCATGATTTTAGTAGCATGTTTCATACAATTCCATGTACCTTTTAAATTAACATCAATAACAGCATCAAAATCATTTTCTTTCATTCTCATTAATAATCCATCTTTAGTAATACCAGCATTATTAACTAAAACATCAACTCTTCCAAATTCTTTTACAACATCTTTAAACATTTTTTCAGTTTCTTCAAATGAAGCAACATTAGCTTGTGCCAACATAACAGTTGCTCCCAAACTTTCTAATTCAGCTTTCGTTGCTTTAGCAATTGCTTCATTATCACCAAAATCAACATAATTAACAACTATCTTAGCTCCCTCACGAGCACATGTTAAACAGATTTCTTTACCAATCCCTTGGGCTCCACCTGTTACTAAAACCACTTTATCTTTTAATCTCATGTTATTCTCCTTTTAACCCCATTAATGTTTTTTCTAATGATGCTTGATCTTCAACCTGATATGTTTTAATACTCTTATCTATTTTTCTAATAAATCCACTTAATACTTTTCCTGGACCAATTTCAATAATTGTATCCACCCCTTTAGAAATCATATAACGAATACTATCTTCAAAATAAACTGATGACATAACTTGTTTTTCTAACATCTTTGCAATACTAGTACCAGGCTCTAATTCTTTTGCTGAACTATTAAATACAACTGGTATTTGCATTTCATTAAAAGTTACAGTAGTAAACTTTTCTTTAAGTTCTTTACTTGCTGGAGCTAATAATTCAGTATGGAATGGTCCACTAGTATTCAAAGGAATTGCACGACGTGCTCCTTTTTCCAATGCTAACTCACTAGCTTTAGTTACAGCATCCACTTCTCCGGCAATAACTAATTGGCCAGGACAATTATAATTAGCAATCGCAACAAAACCTAAATCTTTAGCTTCATTAACCGCTTCATTTAACAATTCGCGATCTAAACCAATAATTGCAAACATTTTACTTTCTATTCCTGCTGCAGCTCTTTCCATAGCTTGCCCACGGAAACGAACTAAATCAATTGCATCATTATCAGTTAATACACCAGCAGCATTTAATGCTGAATATTCACCTAAACTCAATCCTGCAACATAATCAGGTACAATTCCATTTTCCTTCAATAATCTTGTAGCAATTATCGCAACAGTAACCATACATGGTTGCGTATTACTAGTTTTTGATAATTCTTCGATTGGACCTTCAAAACATAATTTTTTTACATCAATATCTAAATCAATATTATCAAATACATCTTTAGCTATTTGATAATTATCATAAAATGATTTACCCATTCCAACTACTTGGCTACCTTGACCAGCATAAACAAATCCTATTTTACTCATTATTTAAGTCCCTCTTTCAATTCATCCATTAATTCTTTTACTGATACAATTTTATCATTACGATATCCATTACTACCACTAAAAACCAATCCCTCATCAAGATTACCCTTTACAGCATTAATCAAAGCATCACTTATACAATAAGGAGTAGTTTTAATATCGCATGGTACTAAACAATTATAACATCTTTTTACTGGGATTCGCTCACCAGCTTTTAATTTTTCAGTAAGTTTAGTCATAATTGCTCTACCTGGCATTCCTACTGGAGACTTAACAATTTCAATATCTTCTTTTTTAGCATCGATAAATGCTTGTTTATATTCATCACTTGCATCACATTCCTTAGTACAAATAAAGCGTGTTGCCATTTGTACTCCATCAGCGCCTAAATCTAAATATTCTTGAATATCTTTACTATCATAAATACCACCAGCAACAAAAACTGGTATTTCTTTTTGATATTTTTCAACAAAGGGCTGAATAGTTTCTTTTACTTCTTTAAAAATATCAGCCAATTTAGCTGTTGTTTTATTCAAAACATCCTCTTTATGAAAACCTAAATGACCACCTGCTTCACTACCTTCAATAACAATAAAATCAGGTGCCACTTTAAACTTACGATCCCATGTTTTACAAATCAATTTAGCTGCTTTTCCACTTGAAACAATTGGTGCTAACTTAATTTTAGTATCTTTTACTAATCCTGGTAAGTTCAACGGCAAACCAGCCCCTGAAATAATTGCATCAATTTTATTTTTTACTGCAACTTCCACCATTCCTGCATAATCAGTAAGAGCAACCATTGCATTAATTGCAACTATTCCTTTACCTTTTGCAATTTCCTTTGCTTTTTGAATTTCACTAGCTAATTCACGACGATTAGCTTCTACAGTATTTTTTTCAAAATCCGCAGCTCGATATCCAGGTTGAGCTGTAGAAATAACTCCCATTCCTCCATTTAAAGCAACATTTCCTGCTAAATTTCCAAGTGAAATACCTACCCCCATACCACCTTGGATTATCGGTACTTCAAGAGTCATTTCACCAATTTTTACGCTTTTCATATTTAAAACTCACTTTCTAGTCTTTTAAACTCTTGATTACAATCATCAAATAACTCTTTAATAATTGTCGCTACAGGTTTAATTTCATTTACCATTCCCGCAACTTGTCCAGCCATTAATGAACCAGTATCTACATCACCTTCAAGAACTGCTCTTTTTAAAGAACCTAAAGTATATTTTTCAAGTTCCATCATATCAGCACCTTCTTTTTCACGCTTGATATATTCTTTGGCCATCTTGTTTTTAATAATTCTAACTGGTGTCCCTGCAATTCTTCCTGTTACAGTTGTACTTGTATCTTTAGCTTTGATAATTGCTTGTTTATAATTATCATGAATTGGACATTCTTCACTTGCAAGTAAACATGTTCCTACTTGTACCCCACATGCACCAAGAGCATAAGCAGCTAATAATTGTTTACCACTAGCAATTCCCCCAGCAGCAACAACAGGCACATTTACAGCCTCAACAACTTGAGGAACTAAAGCCATTGTTGTTAATTCGCCAATATGTCCTCCGGCTTCTGTACCTTCAACAATAATTGCATCAACATTATATTTTTCTAAACGTTTAGCCAATGTGACACTTGGTACTACAGGTAAAACTTTAATTCCAGCTGCTTTCCATGCTTCAATATATTTACCAGGATTTCCAGCTCCAGTTGTTACAATTGGAACTTTTTCATCAATTACTAATTGTGCCATTTCATCAGCACAAGGATTAATTAACATGATATTTACGCCAAATGGTTTATCAGTTAAACTACGACAAATTTCAATATTCTTTTTTAAAGTAGCTGTATCCATACCACCAGCTCCAATTAAACCTAAAGCTCCAGCATTTGATACACTAGCAGCAAATTCACCAGTTGCGATATTTGCCATTCCTCCTTGAATTAAAGGATATTTAATATTTAATAGTTCATTTAATTTCATTTTTTAACTCCATTCTATCAATGTTGCACCCCAAGTTAAACCGCCACCAAAACCGACACAAATAATTTTATCTCCAGGATTCAACATTCCTTTTTCATTCATTTCACCTAATGCAAGTGGAATACTTGCTGCAGATGTATTTCCATATTCTTGTAAATTCATATAAAACTTTTCTTCAGTGGATTTCATTTTTTTATAAACATTTCTAATAATTCGATAATTTGCCTGATGACAAACTACGTATTTAATATCATCAAGCGTTAGTGAAGTTTTTTCTAAAACAGCATCAATGCTTTCAGGAATTACTTTAACAGCAAATTTGAAAACATCTTGACCTGCCATTGTAAGATAATGATTATTTTCATTTTTATTAATTGCTGGTGCTTTTAATGCCTCTAAATTACCTGATGAATTGCAGTAACTAGCAAATATTCCGGTTCCTTTAGAAACAACAATTGCTCCTGCTCCATCGCCAAATAATACACATGTATTACGGTCTGTAAAATCAATAATTTTTGAAATCTCTTCACTACCAATTATTAAAGCATATTTATCATCCAAACTTTGTAATAATGAATGTGCAACAGTCAATGCATAAACAAATCCACTACAAGCTGCATTTAAATCAAAACACATTACTTCTTGTTCATTTAACCCTAAACGTTCTTGAATTAAACAAGCCATACTAGGGGTAAAATAATCAGGTGTCATTGTTGCACAAATAATTAAACCAATTTTATTTTTATCAATTTTTTCAATTGCCTTTAAAGCTGCCTGATATCCTAAATCCATACAGCTTTCATTTTCTACAATATGTCTTTTCTTTATTCCTGTCCTAGAAACAATCCACTCATCTGATGTTTCAACCATTTGCTCTAGGTCAAAATTATCAAGAACTTTTTGTGGTGCATAATATCCAGTTGACAACACTTTTAACCCATTCATATAATCTCCTAATATTTTTCTTTGACGTCTTCAAAGAAATAAACCAATTGCTGTAAAGATTTTATCAATAATTCATCATCAAGAACATGACTATCTTCACAAACTTTATTAACCATTTCTTCATGAAATTCTCTGTGAACTTTACAAGCACGATTACCTTTAGTCGTCAATTCAACTCTAATAATTCGTCGATCAAGATCATCTTTACGACGTTTTACATAGCCTTTAACTTCTAATTTTTTTATTGCTGTTGTAATAGTTCCATTTGTTAATGTTGCTTTTGAAGCAATATTAGACATTGCCGGATTCGGTAAAGAACTGATTACATCAATTATGTGTAATTCTGATAAACTCAAATCTTCTATACCTTTACCTGACATATAGCGTCCTTCAATATCTAATATTTGATTAAACAATCTTACAAACAAATGATTAATTAATTCTCGATTTAAAATATCGCGATTAGTCATTAGTAATTCGACCCATTTCTCTAAATTTATTATATCGTTTAGTTATTAAAGAAGTTTTAGACAATTTCATTAATTCCTCTAGACTATCACGAATATATACTCTTAAACGTTTATATACATATTCACGATTTTTAGTAATTCCACCGCGGGGTTCTTTAATAATCTTATCGATAATTTTCATCTCATATAAATCAGCAGAAGTCATTTTCATTAATTCAGCTGCTTCACTAACTCGACTACCGTTTTTATCTTTCCATAAAATCGAAGCAAACCCTTCTGGTGATAAAACTGAATAAACACTATTTTCAAGCATTACCATACGATCACCAATACTTAATGCTAAAGCTCCACCGCTACCACCTTCACCAATTACAATAACAATAATCGGTACTGTTAGCTTCGACATTTCCATTAAATTACGAGCTATTGCTTCTCCAATTCCATGTTTTTCAGCCTTAAGTCCAGGATAAGCCCCTGGCGTATCTACAAAAGTAATAATTGGGCGATTAAATTTCTCTGCTTGTTTCATCAATCGCATTGCTTTACGATAACCCTCTGGTGAAGACATTCCAAAATTACATTTTAAATTTTCTTCCAAAGTTCTACCTTTAAGATGGCCAATTACAGTACATGGAATATTATTAAACATTGCTAATCCACCAACAATTGAACCATCATCTTTATATAGACGATCACCATGTAATTCAATAAAATCATCAAAAAGATTTTCAATATATTCATAAACATTTGGTCGATCAGCTTTACGTGCTAAATAAACACGATCATAAGCACTTATATTTCGATAAGCCTCCGCTTCAAGTTTAGCTTTTGTATTTTCTAAATCTTTAATTTGTAAAGTATGATCAATTTCTTGATCATCTTTTAACTTTAACAATTCCAATTCAATTTCTTTAATTTTAATCTCTTTTTCCTGAAGTGACATTATTGAACCCCCCGGCTATGCATTTTTAATAATTTAATAATTGTATTACGCATATCTTTACGTTCTACAATCATATCAATAAACCCTTGATCTTGCATAAATTCTGTTTTTTGAAAACCATCTGGTAATTTCTGTTTTATTGTTGATTCAATTACTCGCGGTCCTGCAAAACCAATTAAAGCATCAGGTTCACCAATAATAATATCACCTAGCATTGCAAATGAAGCAGTTACTCCGCCATATGTTGGATTAGTAATATAAGATATATACAATAATCCTGCATCATTATGTTTAGCTAACGCTGCACTAGTTTTTGCCATTTGCATTAAAGAAATAATCCCCTCTTGCATTCTCGCTCCTCCAGAAGTAGTAAAAATAATCAGCGGCGTTTTTCTTTTTGTTGCATGTTCAATTGCTCTAGTTATTTTTTCACCAACTGCTCCAGACATACTTCCTACTAAAAAGCGTGCATCCATAACACAAACGACTACTTTTCTTCCATCAATTTTTCCTGTAGCACAAACAACTGCTTCATCAAGACCAGTTGCTTGTTTTAATTTAGCTAATTTATCTTTATAGCCAGGAAACATCAAGGGATCATTAGACTTTATATTTTGGTATAATTCTTTATATTTTCCCCCATCATATAAAAGATTTAAACGTGTATAAGCTCTCATTTTTAAATGAGCCCCACAAGCTGGACAAACATAATAATTTTCTTTAAGATCTTCACTTAAAATTGATTCTCCACATGTATCACATTTAGTATATAAACCATCTGGCACATCAATCCTTTTTTTATCCTGTAGTTTATTGCGAAATGACTTAAATAAATTTAATTTCTCTTTTCGCTCTTTAAATAATTCTTCCATTTATTATCCCACCAACTTATCTAAGTTATTTTCAATAAAACTTGTATCAAAGTTTCCTTTTACATACTCTCCCGTATGTAAAATTAAATACTGTAATTCTTGATTAGTATCTATTCCATCAATCACCAATTCTGCTAAAACTCGACGCATTCTTCGAATCGCTTCTAAACGATTTGATCCATGCACAATAACTTTTGCAATCATTGAATCATAATGAGATGATACTTTATACCCTTGATACAATGCTGTGTCAATTCTAACCCCTAGTCCACCAGGTAAATGTAAACTATTTACTGTCCCTGGACAAGGTCTAAATCCCTCTTTAGGATTTTCTGCATTAATACGACATTCAATAGCATGACCATTTAAATGAATATCACTTTGTTTATAAGTTAATTTTTGATTAGCAGCTATTCTAATTTGTTCCTTGATTAGATCTACACCTGTTATCATTTCAGTAATTGGATGTTCTACTTGAATACGCGTATTCATCTCAATGAAATAATAATTGCCATCTTGATCTAGAACATACTCAATCGTTCCTGCATTTCGATATCCAGCACCTTTAGCAGCTTTAATAGCATCCTCACCCATTTTTTGTCTTAATAAAGGTGTTAAGGCTTTACTTGGTGCTTCTTCAATCATTTTTTGATTACGACGTTGAATTGAACAATCACGTTCTCCTAAATGAATAACATTGCCATAATTATCAGCTAAAATTTGGAATTCAATATGCTTTGGATTCAAAATCAATTTTTCGATATACATATCATCATCTCCAAAACATGCTTTAGCTTCTGCCTTAGCTGTTAAATATGCATCATCAAATTCATCTTCACTAAAAGCCTTACGCATTCCACGTCCGCCACCTCCGGCTGAAGCTTTAATTAAAACTGGAAACCCAATTTCTTTAGCTACTTTTCTAGCATCTTCTAAAGTATTAACACTTCCATCACTTCCAGGAACTACCGGAACATTAGCTTCAATCATCTTTTGACGTGCCATACTTTTATTTCCCATCATATCAATAATATCACCACTAGGTCCAATAAAAGTCATTCCACACTCTTCAACTAATCGAGCAAATGTTGAATTTTCAGATAAAAAACCAAAACCTGGATGAATAGCATCACATCCAAGAGCAGTAGCTGCACTTAAGATATTTTTCATATTCAAGTAACTATCTGTTGCTTTAGCTGAACCAATACAAACTGCATGATCTGCTAATTGTACATGTAACGAAGTACTATCAACATTAGAATAAATAGCTACAGCTTCAATTCCTAACTCCTGACAAGTTCGAATAATTCTTACCGCGATTTCGCCACGGTTGGCAATTAAAATTCGTTTAAACATACTTACTACCCTTCAATAATCATTAATACTTGATCATATTCTACCAAATCTTCAGTATTTGCCATAATTGCTGTTACTGTACCATCAATCGGTGCTTTAATTTCATTCATTACTTTCATCGCTTCAACAATACATAACACTTGTCCTGCTTTTACTTTACTACCTACTTCAACATATGGTTTAGCTGTTGGTGAACTAGCTGCATAAAACACCCCTACAATCGGTGATTTAACTGGTGTTCCTGATACCACTGGTTCTTCTTTAGCTTCAACTTTGGCTTCAACCGGTGCCACTTGGTTAACAGGGGCTTGTACCACTGGAGTTGCAACTGGTGCACTAACTACATTAGCAGGTGCCACAGGTGCTTTTTCTAATTCCAATTTAACATCTTCCATTTCCACTTTCATTTTAAAAACTTCTGAATTTTCAAATTCACTGATAAGTTGTTTTACTAAATCAATTTTCATAACTTTCTCCTTTGTTTTGAGTATCAAAGTAAATTTCATTAAAAAATAAATGTTCATAGTTTGAACATCAAAATATTTTTTTGTAAAATTATTACCCAGTTAAACTGGGTAATAAAATTAAGCATTAGCTTTAATATAATCTACGATATCTTGTACTGTTTTGATTTCAGCAGCTTTTTCATCAGGAATTTCGATATCAAATTCTTCTTCAACAGCCATAATTAATTCAACTGCATCTAATGAATCAGCTTCTAAATCTTCTTTTAAATTAGCTTCTAAAGTTACTGCATCTTCATCGCAACTTAAAGAATCTACAATTATTTCTTTTACTTTTTCAAATTCTGCGTTCACGTTTATATCCTCCTCGTGTATATTACGCGTACATTATAACAAAATCAAAATATTTGTAAATAGTTTGATGTTCAAAATTTTTGTCAAAATATAAAAAAATGTCTGAAACACTAATAAAATCAATCATTTTATTAAAAATTTTTTTATTACACAATCATATTTTTTATGATATTTTATATTATTATTTTACATTAAAAAACAAATTACTTGTCTAAAAAACATAATATCTACACTTATTACACTAAACACACCTAAATTAAATACTATCCACTTTATCCTTTAAATAAGATTTACAACAATTTTCAATTTGTCCCATTTTTATTTTACTATCAGGATTTTTATAATCTAATCTTCTAATTAACTTTTCAAGAAAACTATGTTTACTTACATATTCAAAACTATACGTAAAATTCAATCCAAAAACTAGAGCTAAAAAAGATACCCACCGATCTAAATCAGTTTTTCGATTAATACTTAAAATAGTTTGCTGTTGCATAAATGTTTCAAAAATATCATCACTAATCATATCATTTTCTAAAACATTTTGACTAACATCTAAAAATGCTTCAAACGATTCTAATAATCCTGTATTAAAAATATCAATCTTATCCCCATCTCGAATAATTTGACAATGAAGATATGTATGATTATCTAAATCCGGTTCAATTTCATATTTATTATGATTAAATATTGCTGTTTTAATTAATGAATAATATTGCTTATCAATTTCAAATAATTCAATTAGACCATCATTAAATAATATCTCAATTCCCAAAGCAGCATGATCAACTGTTTTATTATCAATAAAACTATCATATCTTCGTAATTGTTCAAATCTTCCAATATCATGAAGTAATCCTATCAATCCCGCTAATTCAATATCTTCTTGTTCTAATTTTAAACTTTCTGCTATTTCTTGACAACGTTGCATAACACGATAAGTATGACTTATCTTCAATGCAACTTTATCATCACTTATATTATATTTATGAACATAGTGATTAAATACTTGCTGTGCTTTTTTTAAATCAATCATTTTCTTCACCCAAATATATTATACTCAAATAAAAACTCTTTTACTATATAATCGACATTATTTTTTATCTCAGCAAATAATTCTTTTCTTTACCACCTATAATATGCTATATTTATAGCCAAGGATGTGATCAAATGAAATTAAGACATACAACAATTAATGACTTACCTGAAGTTATTGAAATAATTAATCAGGCAAAACTATATTTTAAAAACGAAGGAATCGATCAATGGCAAGATGGTTATCCCAATGAAGATTCAATTATTAATGATATCAATCAAAATGAAGCATATGTACTAGAAGACAACGGTAAGATTCTTGCAACTACAATGATTTCAATCAATATTGAACCTACCTATAATTATATCGAGGGTAACTGGTTACAAAATGATAAATATATGGTCATTCATAGAATCGCCATACATAATGATCAAAAAGGTAAAGGACTAGCTAAGATTATTATCGATGAAGCGTTGAAACTTCATCCAGATATCCATAGTATTCGTATTGATACTCATGATGATAATTTATCGATGCAACGTTTTTTAATTAAATATGGTTTTACATATTGTGGTACAATTTATCTTGAAAACAAAAGTACCCGTCGTGCTTATGAAAAAGTTTTTTAATCTAAGATAGTTATTTATTCTATGCATATTTTTAATAATTAAGCATATTTTTAAATATGTTTAAGGAGGTAAATATGTGGAAAAATACGGATTAATGATTTTAGATAATGTCGGTGGTATGGATTCAAAAGTGTCTACTATTAGTCTATATATGTATAACTATATTATTATTGATGATAGTTTTCGTGAATTAAAAACACTTTTTTTAGACATGGCTAAAGATGAAATGAAACATTTAAATATTTTAATGAACTTAGCTTTAACTTTAAATATGAATCCTAGATGGTGGACTTGTTTGAATGATCAATGTTGTTATTGGTCCCCATCTTATTTAAATTATAGTCGTCAAATTACAAATATTATTATTAATGCATTAGAAATGGAATATAAAATGATCAACAAATTATTATATCAAATAAATATAATTGAAGATCCAAAAATTATCTCTGTTTTAAATCAAATTATTTATGACAATAAAAAACATATAACACTACTAAAAAAATGGGAGACTAAATTAGTTAGATAAACTAACTAATTAATCTTCCATCTTTTAATAATTGCAACAATTCTAGATTTTGTGTTGCACTACCAACATAATTATTTATACCATTCAATCTTGCTATTCTACTTCTATTTTCAAAACTAATATCTTCTCCAATTTGTTTTAGTGCATTAACAAAACTATCACCTACATAATCAGGGTTCGATAAATAATTTATTTTCCCTTCAATCACCTGATCATTTACCCATCCTTGATCATCACCAATCAAATAAGGATTTCGAGCATTTTTTACAACCCTAGTAATTCTTCCAACGTTTCGATATGGTCTCAAAGGATTCGTTGACTCACTTGTTAAAAAAACATAATTAAACCTTACATTATCTCCTACTTTATATCTTTCTACCGAAATATTTTTATTAAAATTATTTTTTCCTGCCTCGCTAATAATTTTTGGAAAATCTTTATAACAATAATTCAAATCAACTATCGTTGATATTCCTTCAACCCAACCAGTAGAAGAATATTGCCACATATCATAATCTTTATCAAAATTCAATTCAGCAGCATAATTAGCGACCCAGCGAGTATATTTATCAAAAATCTCGCTAGTCAATTTTGTCTTCCACCAATACAAAGATGCATACATTCCTACAAAATAGCCATTTGCTTCTAACTCATCAGCAAATGCCTTTGCGATATTTGCAATTACCTCATTTGATTGTCTTCCAGTTGTATTTTCGTCTTCTAAATCATAATATATCGGATATGCCATTTTATAATCTTTAACTAATCTCATAACATGACGAGCTTCACCTCTGGCATCTTCAACATTTTTAGCATATGAATATAAATATACTCCAAAAGGAATATTTAACCTAGTACACTCATCAGCATTACGTTTAAATAATTCATCATCTTGTCCAATTATATCCTGACCATATCCGCATCGAATAATGGCAAAGTCAATATGATTTTTAACAACTTCCCAATTAATCAAACCTTGATATTGCGAAACATCAATTCCATTTGTTAACACATCTCTTCGTAACATTATTTTTCCTCCCATATAAATATATGATTAATTATAAAAAAATGTGTGAATTTTACATCAGTATTTTTATTTATTTTATAAATGTGTTATAATCACTCTGTTATGTTTTAACTAGATATATTTTTCGAATTTAATATAACTTATAATGGAGGTAATTAAATGAAAAAATTGTTTATTTCTGCCCTTGGGGTATGTACAACATTAACATTAGTTGTTTCTCCATCTTCAATTAAAGCAACAGACTTTGAAGGACAAGAAGACAAGTATATGAAAATATGCTCTTCTTCTAATTTATCAGATAGTAATGTAAATACATGTAGAGAATTTAATTCATATTTAAAAAAGAAAAATAAAGACTTAACAAATCAAGTTAATAGTGCAAAATCAATAGCATCTGATACTAAAGCTAGTCTTGATAGTATTAGCGCTGAAATTACAACATTAAATGATCAAATTGCACAAAAGGAAGCTGAAATCAGTTATTTAGAAACTTCTATTTCCAACTTAGAAGCTAGTATTGAAAAAAAAGAAATTGAATTAAAAGATCGTATGTATTCCATGCAATCATATATGAATGATAATTCATACATAGAATATATATTTGGAGCTGCTGATTTTTCAGATATGTATTCAAGAATTGAAAGTGTTAATGAATTAACTGCATATGATAAAGACCTAGTATCACAATTAGCTGATGAAAAAGAGCAAGTTAAATCACAAAAAGATACTGTAGAAAGTGTAAAAGCCAATATTGAAAATCAACGAGAATCTAAAAAAACATTACAAGAACAATTCCAAGCATTATATATCAAACAAAACGCTGAAGTAATTGCTCAAGAAAAAGCTGCTTTACAAGCACAATATCAAAGTGATGAAATCGATGATAATCTAGCGGCTTTTGCTGCGGCCGTTAAAGAATCTGAAGTTTCTGATGGTAGTGTTATTTCAGGTGACTCGGAAATTGGAAATAAAATTGCAAATATGGCTTTAAGTAGACGTGGTAGCCCTTATGTATACGGTGCTTGTCATAGTATGTCAGAAATAGCTAATCCAAACCAATCAAGATTCGATTGTTCTGGTCTAGTTAACTGGGCTTTCTATCAATCAGGTGTAAACATTGGTAGCAACAGTACAAAAACATTAGCTAATAAAGGAGTTAGTGTATCACGTAGTAGTATGCAAGCTGGTGATATTATCTTATTTAGTAGCAATGGTAGTGCCAGTGGTATCCATCATGTAGGTATCTATATTGGTGGGGGAAATATGGTACATGCTCCACAAACTGGTGACGTTGTAAAAATTGCTTCACTTAATAGTTCTTATTATCAGGCTCATTGGTATGATGTAAGAAGATTATATTAGATAAGCAACTTTGCTTATCTTTTTATTTAAGTAATAAATTTCATAATTAGTATTTACTTATATCTTTATTTATAGGATAATTATTTTGTATCGAGGTGATTAAATGAAATTAAAAAAATCAATATCGTCATTGTTAGCATTGACAATCTTTTTATCAACATATTCAGGTATCATTCAAGTAAAAGCTATTGACTTTGAAGGTAATGAAGATAAATATATGAATCTATGCTCTTCATCAAATATCTCTAGAAGCAATAAATCTACTTGTGATCAATTCAATAAATATTTAAAACAAAAAAATAAAGATTTAAACTCTCAACTAGCAAATCAAAAACAAGCAGCTAGTGATACTAAAGCTACATTAGAAAGTGTACAAAAAGAATTAGAAACAATTAATCAACAAATTAGTGATAGAGAAGCAGAAATAAATTATTTAACTACTACTATTAATAATTTACAAGCAAACATCGAAAAAAATAATCAAATATTAAGAGACCGTATGTATGCAATGCAATCATACACTAATGAAAATACATATATTGATTTTATTTTTGGTGCATCAAGTTTTTCTGATATGTTCTCTCGAATTGAAGGCTTTAATGAATTAACTAAAAATGATCAAGATTTAATTAAAGAACTTAGTGAACAAAGAGAACAAGTCAAAGAGCAACAAAAAACTTTAGAAGATGCCAAAGCTGTTTTAGTTAGTCAACAAAACGAACAAAAAGCTTTGCAAACTCAATACACTGCATTATTAGAAAAACAAAATAAAGATATTGCATATACTCAAAATGCAATCTATGACTATGGAGAAATGACCGAAGAATTAAATGCTGCTATTGAAGAATTCAATAAAAACGCATATGAAACCCCTACTCCTACTCCACCACCACCTGTTAATAACGGTGGAAATAACAATAGCAACAACGGTAACAACAATAATGACAATAATGATAGCAGTGATGAAAATGTTCCTCCAAGTGTTGGAGACTTAGGTGAAAGAATTTATGCTGCTGCCTACGCTAAACTAGGTAAATTATATTGGTGGGGAAAATCAGGTCCTGACTATTTTGATTGTTCTGGTCTTGTTTATTGGTCATTAAAACAGGCTGGTGTTTCTGGTGGTCGTGGAACTGCTGCTAGTTATTCACAGAAATGGTCAGCAGTTAGTTTCAACAATTCACAAACAGGTGATTTAGTATGCTTTGGTAGTCCCGCATATCATATTGGAATAGTAATTGTTAATGGTGATGGTAGTCGTTCTATGATTCATGCTGGTGGTGGAGATAGTTCTACTCATGGTAATGATCCAGATGCTAAAGTAAAAATTTCTTCAATAGAACCAGGTTCATATTATTATTCTAGAATTTCTACAATTAGAAGAGTTAGTTAACACTGATTTTAAAATCAGTGTTTTTTTAATTTACTTATTCAAATACATCAAATATAATGATATAATCTTCCAAAGAATGGGGGTTATTATGAAATACATACATCAATTTTTAATTATTATAGCTATTTCTTTTATGGGTGAATTATTAAGTATATTATTACCTTTGCCAATACCTGCAAGTGTATATGGTTTAATAATTATGCTTATTTGCTTATTTACAAAAATTATTAAATTAAATCAAATTGAAGATGTTGCTAATTGGCTGATAATTATTATGCCTTTATTATTTGTTCCTTCAGCCGTTAGTTTAATTAATGTTGCTGATACACTGTTACAAGATATTTTAATTATCAGTGTAATTACTTTAGTTAGTACTATTATTGTAATGGTTGTAACAGGTAAAATCGCTCAATTAATTATCGAAAGAAAGGAACAAAATAAAAATGGATAAAGTATTTATAGAGACTGTATATTTTGGAATTGTAATAAGTTTATTAACATATTGGGTTGCAACAAAAATAAGAAAAAAATTTCCCTATCCAATATTTAATCCATTATTGATTAGTGCAATTATTACAATTACTATTTTAATTATTTTTGATATTGATTTTGAAACATATAATCAAGGTGCCAAGTTCATTACTATGTTACTAACGCCTTCTACAGTTTGTTTAGCTGTACCATTATATAAACAAATACGAATATTAATTAAATATTTAGATGCTATTTTAATTAGTATTTTTGCTGGTACTATTGCTGGTATGTTTTCAATCTTTATTATGTGTTTATTAATGAAAGCAGATCCTACTATTTACTATTCTTTATTACCTAAATCAATTACTACTGCCATTGCAATTGGTGTAGCTGATAAAATTGGCGGTATTTCTACAATTACTGTTGGTGTTGTAATTGTTACTGGTATTCTAGGTGCCATTATTGCAAAAAGCATTTTCAAACTATTTAGAATTAAACATCCTGTTGCAATTGGTTTATCGCTAGGTAACGGTGCCCATGCAATTGGTACAGCAAAAGCTATTGAATTTGGAGAAATCGAAGGTGCGATGAGTAGTTTATCTATTGTTATAGCTGGCCTAATAACAGTAATAGTAGCACCAATTATGTCTTCATTACTTTAATCTAAAAGATTGTAAGAAATAATTCTTACAATCTTTTAATTTAGAATAATAAAAAGGTTGGATTTTACTCCAACCTCTAATATTTAACTTAATTATTTAGTTAATTCAGCAAAATATTTAATTGTTCTAACCATGTTAGAAGTGTATGAATTTTCATTATCATACCAAGCAACTGTTTGAACTTCAGTAGTTCCGTTATCTAATGGTTTAACCATAGTTTGAGTTGCATCAAATAAAGAACCATATGTAATTCCGATAATATCAGAAGATACTAATTGTTCTTCAGTATATCCAAATGATGGAGTAGTTGCTGCTTTCATAGCTGCATTTACTTGTTCAACTGTTACTTCACCTTCAACAACTGAAGTTAAGATAGTAGTTGATCCTGTAGGAACAGGTACACGTTGTGCTGAACCGATTAATTTTCCATTTAATTCTGGAATCACTAATCCGATTGCTTTAGCTGCACCAGTTGAGTTAGGTACAATGTTAACTGCAGCAGCACGTGCTCTTCTTAAATCACCTTTTCTATGAGGTCCATCTAATACCATTTGATCTCCAGTGTAAGCATGTACTGTTAACATGATACCTGATTTAATTGGAGCTAATTTATTTAAAGCGTTAGCCATAGGTGCTAAACAGTTAGTTGTACAAGATGCTGCAGAGATGATTGTATCATCAGCAGTTAAGATGTTTTCATTTACACCAAATACAACTGTTGGTAAGTCATTTCCTGCTGGAGCAGAAATAACAACTTTTTTAGCTCCTGCATCGATATGAGCTTGAGATTTAGCTTTAGAAGTATAGAAACCTGTACATTCTAATACTACGTCTACACCTAATTCACCCCAAGGTAATTTAGAAGCATCTGCTTCTGCGTAGATTTTAATTTCTTTTCCATCTACAGTGATTGATCCTTCACCAGCTTCAACTGTATCAGCTAATGCATATCTACCTTGTGCTGAATCATATTTTAATAAGTGTGCTAACATTTTTGGATCTGTTAAGTCGTTAATTGCAACAACTTCATATCCTTCAGCACCAAACATTTGTCTGAATGCAAGACGTCCAATACGTCCGAATCCATTAATAGCTACTTTTACTGCCATTCTATATATTCCTCCTTGAATCATTTTATGAACTTATTATATTCCAGAAATTGAAGAAAAGCAACTAATGAAACGGTTTTCATTTAAAAAATTTATCTTTTTATCATAAAGTAAAACTATTAGTACTTTTATCTACAAATATCTCAACTATATTTAAAATTATTTAGATAAAATATCTTTAACTAACATATGTTATTCGATTTTTTATATCGTTCATAAAAATAATTTTAATCAAATACATATTAAAATGAATAATTAAAAATTTAATATCTATACTTAAATATGGAGGTATAATATGCATTTAATTCCAACAGTTATTGAAAAAACAAATCAACGTGAATATGCTTATGACATATATTCTAGATTGCTAGAAGATCGTATTATCTTATTAACTGGCACTATTGATGACAAAATGGCAAGTAGTATTGTTGGTCAACTTCTTTATTTGGAATCAATTGATAACAGTACTGATATCTATATGTATATAAATTCCCCAGGTGGCAGTATCAATGCCGGTATGGCTATATATGATACTATGAATTTTATAAAGTGTGATGTTTCGACTATTGTAATTGGCATGGCTGCAAGTATGGCTGCTTTTTTGCTAAGTGCTGGTACAAAAGGAAAACGTTGTAGCTTACCAAACAGTGAAATCATGATTCATCAACCACTTGGAGCATTCGAAGGACAAGCCAGTGATATTGAAATCAGTGCCAAAAGGATTCTAAAACAAAAAGAAAAATTAAATAAACTTTTAAGCAAAAATACAAATCAACCATTATCAAAAATAATTACAGATACCGATCGCGATTACTTTCTAGAACCCAATGAAGCTTTAGTCTATGGTATAATTGATGAAATAATATAAAAGCTAAAGGATTAAATTGATTCCTTTAGCTTTTATATTATTCTAAACTACGCATTTTTTGTCTAATAATTCTTAAATCTTCTGGTAACTCTTCATCTGGAATACTATCTACAAATGCTGTATTACCAACTGATTTTGCAGTTTCATAATACCAACATTTAAACTTAATTGTATCTAATGCTTCTTCCAATTGTTTTATTTGTTTTTCTACCTCATTTTTTTGATTTTGAAACAACTTCAAACGTGCATCAATTGTTTTATCTCCTTGAATCACTAAAAGAATAAATTTACGAATATCTTTTATTTGCATTCCTGTTGCCTTTAGACAATGTATAATCTTTAAAAATTCATAATCTTTTTCTTTAAAAACACGTATTCCACCTTCTGTACGTTCTACAAAAGGCAACAATCCTTCTTTATCATAATAACGAATCGTTGATGATGAAACATTTAACATTTTTGACATTTCTCCAATTGTATATGTCATGATCTAAAAATTCCTTTCTATTATTTTTTATAAAAGTAACAAAAAAGTATTGATTTAAAGTTAACTTTAAGTTTTATAATACATTTAGATTATATAAATCTACATGAATCTTGTCAAGAAATCACTTATTTCTTAATCACAATAATTCATGAAAAATTTAAATATCTATAAATAAAATATTTAATGGAGGTTAATTTATGTTAGGTGATTTTACATATTCAAATCCTACAAAAATCTATTTTGGTGAAAACTCACTAGATAATCTTTCTACAGAACTTAAAAATTATGGAAAAAACGTATTATTAGTCTATGGTGGAGGATCAATTAAAAAAAATGGTATATATGATAAAGTAATTGATATCCTAAAAAAATGTGATAAAACAATTATAGAAGATGCAGGTGTAATGCCTAATCCAACAGTTGAAAAACTATATGAAGGCTGCAAACTTGCTCGTGAGGGTAATGTTGATTTAATTCTTGCTGTTGGTGGCGGAAGTGTTTGTGACTATGCTAAAGCAGTATCAGTTTCAACATATTGCAATGAAGACCCATGGGAAAAATATTATTTACGTATGGAAGACGTTGACAATAAAATTATTCCTGTAGGCTGTATTTTAACTATGGTTGGAACTGGTTCTGAAATGAATGGTGGTTCAGTTATTACTAATCATGAACAAAAATTAAAAATTGGGCATGTTTTTGGTGATAATGTTTTTCCAAAATTCTCAATCCTCAATCCAACATTCACATATACTTTACCAAAATATCAAATGATAGCTGGTTTTTATGACATCATGTCTCATATTTTAGAACAATATTTCTCAGGTGAAGATGATAATACTTCCGACTATATTATGGAAGGATTATTAAAATCATTAATTCATTCATCAAAAATAGCAGTAAATGATCCAACAAATTATGAAGCACGAAGCAATATCATGTGGATAGCAACTTGGGCTTTAAATACTTTAGTTGCTAAAGGAAAAACTACTGATTGGATGGTACATATGATTGGTCAATCAATTGGAGCTTATACTGATGCAACTCACGGAATGACTCTTGCTGCTGTATCTATCCCTTATTATAAATATATTTGTCCTTATGGATTAAATAAATTTAAACGTTATGCAATCAATGTATGGGATGTATCAAGTGAAGGAAAAACTGATGAACAAATCGCTAATGAAGGGCTTGAATGTATGGAAAAATATATGCATGACCTTGGTTTAGTAATGAATATTAGTGATTTAGGCGTTAAAGAAGAAATGCTTGAAGGAATTGCTGAAGGTACATTTATTATGAATGGTGGTTATAAAGTTCTTACAAAAGATGAAATTATAACTATTTTAAAACAAAGTATGAAATAATTTATCAATTTTCTATTCACCGGAATTTATTTCCGGTGATTTTTTAATTTTAAATAATATTTCATTGTAATTATGAAAATCAATATAAAATTAATTTAATTACATATCTGAATTTTTTGCAAAATAAAAAGCCAGATACATTATCTAGCTTTCATAACATCTTTGTTTTTTTATATTCATAAGCCAGTAAGCATGTTAACATGAACATCCCTCCTGGTAAACAAAAAACAATAAAATGATACCACTTTAATTTAATCCCTTTAAATCGATTAAACACTTTTAATTTCCCTTTTCATTTTATAATTAAAAATAAAATTAATTATAGTCATCTTCAATTGTTGAATCCACATCTTCTTCAGGTTCTTCTGGTACATCTTCTTCTTCAGCATAAATATCATTCATATCAATATGAACTTCACTAAATGTATGACGACTTCTTAAATCCCAATTATTTTCACCAACTGTAATAAAACGCCCATCTAAAATAATGTTAGTATAAAATAATGATTCTTTTTCATTTCTTTTTTCTTCATCAAATTTTTTCATTTGACAAACTTCATTCCACAATTTATAAAAATTAACTGCTGTTTTCTTTTTTGTCATTAATTCATATGCTACATCAACCATAGACATATTATAATATCTATCCATACTATCCATCTTTAAATCCTCCTACATTTTTTCTGGGGCACTTACACCAATTAAATTCAATGCATTAGCCATTGTTATTCTAGTTGCCTCAACTAACGATAATCTTTGCTTACTTAATTCTATATTATTTTCATCGATAACATAACATTCATTATAAAAACTATGAAACAATTGTGCTAATCGTTGAATATAATTAGCAATTTTATGTGGTGCTCTATTAATAGCACTATCTACAATTACATTTCTAAATTCATTAATATGTTTAACTAATTCAATTTCTTTATTATTAACTAGCAAATCAAATTTATCACTATAGTCAATCTTTGCTTTATCTGCCTGAGTTTTAATTGAACACATTCTTGCATGAGCATATTGTGCATAATAAACAGGATTTTCATTTGAATGAGATTTAGCTAATCCAATATCAAAATCAAAAGGTGTATTGGCTGCTTTTGATACAAAGAAGTAACGTGTAGCATCTACTCCAATTTCTTCAATTAAATCTTTAATAGTTACTGCATTTCCAGTTCTTTTAGACATTTTAACTGGTTCACCGTTATTCATCATTCTAACCATTTGAATAATATCAATATTTAATTGATCAGCATTATATCCAAGAGCTTGAATTGCTGCCTTCATACGATTAATATATCCATGATGATCTGCACCTAACAAGTCAACTAAATATTCATAGCCACGATCTAATTTATTTAAATGATAAGCAATATCCGGTGTCAAATAAGTATATGATCCATCGCTTTTAATTAGTACACGATTTTTATCATCACCAAATTCAGTTGATTTAAACCATAAAGCTCCATCTTCTTCATATGTATATCCAGCTTCTTTTAATTTTTCAATTGTTGGTACAACTTTATTTTCTTCATATAAAGAAGTTTCTGAAAACCAAACATCAAAAGAAACTCTAAACTCATTTAAAATATCTTTTATTTTTTGTAACTCATATTCAGTTCCCTTAGCTCTAAAATAAGCAATCGCTTTATCTTCAGGTAATCCTAAATACTTATCACCTTCAATTTCTTTAATCTTATTTGCAATATCAATAATATCCTTACCATGATATCCATCTTCTGGCATCGTAACCTCTTTACCAAAAGCTTGTCGATAACGCGCATATAAAGATAATGCTAAATTATGAATTTGATTTCCCGCATCATTTATATAATATTCACGTGTAACATCATAACCTGCTGCTTCCATAATACGACAAATACTATCCCCAACAGCCGCACCTTTAGCATGACCTAAATGCAAATCTCCAGTTGGATTAGCAGAAACAAACTCTACATTATATTTAATTCCATTTCCATAATTGCTTTTACCATAATTTTCTTTTTCATCTAATACTTCTTTTATAATTGATGTCATTGCATCTTTAGCTAAAAATAAATTAATAAATCCTGGACCCGCTATTTCTATTTTTTCAATATTGGCAGTTTCTTTATCTATCGCTTCTACTATTGCAGTAGCAATTTCACGTGGATTTCTTTTTAATAATTTTGTTAATTGCATTGCTAAATTTGTTGAATAATCACCATGTGTTTTATCTCTAGGAATCTCAATTATAATATTTTCTTGATCGCAATCTTCCACAAATCCACATGATATTATTGCTTTTTTCAATACATTTTTTAAAGTTGCTTCTATCTTATTAATTGCCATTATTGTCCTCCTTACGTCTTTACCACATATCTTTATTAAATTACCATTAAAGCCCCATTAAGTCAATGTTTTTAAAACAATTTATCCAAAAACTATATCTTATAATAATGGTGCAAACACTCTTAATATTGCCTCAGTCCATCCTCTAAACTTACCATGCATAACATCAACTTGCGTTATTTCTTTTGACAAAGTAATTGTCTTTAAGAAGTCATTTTTTATATCTTTAATCGCTGATGTCTGATAAATATACACACCACATTCAAAGTGCAAATACAAACTACGATAATCCAAATTTATTGTTCCTACAGTAGCCACTTTATCATCACAAACAAAGTTTTTTGCATGAATAAACCCTGGTGTATATTCATATATTTTTACACCCTCATTAATCAATATTTCATAATAAGAGCGTGTAACTTTATATACTAGTTTTTTATCTGGAATCCCCGGTGTTATAATTCTTACATCGACCCCTCTTTGTACAGCTAAACACAAAGCATTTTTTAATTCATCATTAATAATCAAGTAAGGTGTATTAATGTATATATATTTTTGAGCTTGATTTATCATATTTAAATAAACATTTTTACCTACCGGTTTATTATCTAACGGTGAATCTCCATATGGTAAAATATAACCATCTGGTCTTATTTTATCAACACTGTAATGACGCGGATGATATTTATCATAATCTTCAAAACTATTTAAAGATGCATTCCATGTCACCAAAAACATCAATGTTAAATTCCATACCGCCTCACCTTTAATCATTACCCCTGTATCTTTCCAGTGACCATATTTAACTTTTTCGTTGATATATTCATCAGCAAGATTAAATCCACCACTAAAACCAATATTTCCATCAATTACCGTGATTTTACGATGATCACGGGTATTCATTACTGCTGAAATAAATGGGACAAAATGATTAAATGAAATACATTTAATTCCATAACTCTCCAATTTTTGATAATACTTAAACGGTAACATCGTTAAAGAACCTACATCATCATACATAAAACGAACTTCAACGCCTTCTTTAACTTTCTGTTTTAAAATATTTAAAACTGCATCAAACATCTTACCCTCTTCAACAATAAAATATTCCATAAAAATAAAATGTTTAGCTTTAGCAAGTTCCTCTAACAAATCCAAATAAGCTTCTTCTCCTAAAGAATAATATTTAATCTCACTATTATTATAAACAGGAAAATTTTCATTAACTAAATACTTAATTTGTCCCTTAATAATAGGATCAGCAATTTCTTCAAGAACATGATTTGGATAAATATATGGATTAGTTGCTTTACTTTGTTTATCAAAAGCAATCTGCAATTTTTTTGCTGGTTTTTTATTTCCAAAAGTAAGATACAAAACACCGCCAAAAACAGGAAAAGATAAAATTGGAACTAACCAAATAATTTTATAACTAGGATCATCATCTTTATTTATAATATACAATACAACTAACAAACTTAACATCATAAATATTATTTTAAAAACCCATAAGTCAATAAATAAAGTATATGCAAATATTAAAATAGCAATTATTTGGATAATAATCAAAATAATTGAAACAACTATACGATTCGATAAAAACTCTAATCCCTTTTTCATCTCTATCACTCCTTTTGACTACAACTTAAACTATTTAAAATTAAATATTCATCCCATTTTAAATTAATTTTCTAATTGTAAATACGAAACCATTAAATAAACACTACTAATCAAATTATTTCCATCATACAATTCATACCTTAATTTAAGTGGATTTTCATATTGATAAGAGATTAACTTTGTTTTTAACAAAACAACTCCATAATCAGTTTCATATTCATTTACAATTTCATCATTTAAGACCAAATGCAACACACTCTTTCCATTATGTAAAATAACTTTATCCAGCATAATTTCAATCTTAATCTCTTTATCCCCTTTAAAACTTATTGTTTTTCCGTTACTAGTATTTTTTAAATATCCATTCGTATCAAACTTTATCGTTTCTTGATGACTATCATATTTAAAAACACTTCTATATTTAACCTTAATTGGCTCCATCATACGTCTCCTTTAATAAAAATTATATTTATTTTATCACATTAAAAATTAATACGGTGTATATTATAACACAAATTTGCTAATAATAGTTTTGGTGAGAAAATGAAAAAATTTATAAAAATAATCTTAACTATTTTAACTATCATGACAACTTCACTTTTATCATTATATGTTATTGCATACTTAATAGGTTCTCCAGATTTAAATAAAAATAGATATCTAAAACTATATGATAACAATCAACAAATTTATTATCAGTCAATCAATGATTATGCTGGTCACTATGTTTCTTTGGATAATGTCAGTCAATATTTCAAAGACAGTATCGTAGCTATCGAAGATCGTCGCTTCTATCAACACCGTGGTTTTGATCCTATTGGTATTTTAAGAGCTATAAAAGTAAATATCACAAATCAAGATAAATCACAAGGGGCTAGTACAATAACTCAACAATATGCTCGTTTACTATACTTAACAAACGAAAAATCCTGGTCTCGTAAAATAAAAGAGGCTTTTTTAACCATGCAACTTGAAACCCATTTAAGTAAAGATTTGATCCTTGAAGGTTATATAAATAACGTATATTTTGGTCATGGTATTTATGGTATCGAAAATGCTGCACGCTATTTTTACGATAAAAGCGCCAAAGATTTAAATTTAAACGAGAGCTCTATGCTTGCTGGAATAGTTAATGGACCTACTTATTTTTCACCACTAAATGATGAAGAAAGCGCCAGAAAAAGACAAGGTGTCGTTTTAGACGCACTAATCGATACCAAAAAAATCACTAAACAACAAAAACAGGAAGTTTTAAATAGTCCTTTAAATCTAGCAAGTGAACATAAAGTTGATGAAAATCTATCAAATAATTTCTATAAAGATACCGTTATTGATGAATTAGAAGAGCTAGGATATTATAATAATACTTACTTAAATCAAGGTTTAAATGTATATACAACATTAGATCCTGACTATCAAAAAGTATTAGAACAAAGCGCTACTAATTATACAAAAGACAGCGAAGTAGAAACATCAAGTATTGTCGTTGAACCTTACACTAGTAAAGTTTTAGGATTAATAGGCGGTAAAGATTATTCAAAATCACAGTTCAATCGAGCAACTAAAGCAAATCGTCAAATTGGAAGTACTATCAAACCATTATTATATTATTTAGCATTAGAAAATGGTTTTAGTCCTACAACAACTTTTTTAAACGAACCTACAACTTTTAAATTAGAAGACAATACAACTTATAGTCCTGGTAATTTCAATGATAAATACGCATATAAAGAAATCAATCTTGCTCAAGCAATTGCAGTATCTGATAACATATATGCAGTAAAAACACATCTTTTTCTTGGCAAAGAAAACCTTGCTTCTTTAATTAAAAAATTTGGTATTGAAGATGTAAAAGCAAATGCTTCTCTTGCATTAGGAACATTAAATACTAATATTTATAATCTTGCTAATATGTATAATACACTTGCAAGTGAAGGAGTATATAATCATTTATATACTATTGAAAAAATCACTAATAATGAAGGTAAAATTATTTATCAACATAAAGCACAAAATAAACAAATGTTGAATAAAGATAGTTGCTTGGCTCTATCACAATTATTAACTGCTTCTTTTGATAGTCGATATAGCACTTATTTACAAGCCACTATGGCTGCATATAAATTAGAAAATACTAATGCCTGTAAAACTGGAAGTACTGACTTTGATAATTTAGCTGTAGCGTATAATCCTAATGTTTTAGTAGCTAGTTGGGTTGGTTACGATGATAATCGAAAAATGAAAACATCAAATGATAAAACTGTAGCCAAAAAAACAGTTGTAGATGTATTGAATTACACTAATGAAACTCAAGATGTTAAATGGTATAAACCTACTAAAAATCTTCAAGCAATCGCTATTGATCCAATTAGCAGTGAATTTGACGAAAATGGTATAGTATATTGGTTCAAGAAAAAACAATCCTGAATAAATTATTCAGGATAAAATATTTTATGATCAATTTTATTCTTACTAGAATTGGTTATTGCCCCAACAATTTCTGATACTTCTGGTAGCAACTTTAATTCATGATTAACTAATATTTCAATTGCATTAACTTCATTATTATCATAATACAAATATGGAATCTGACTTTGATCATCACTTACAACATAATATCTTACTGCAATTCCACTTTTAGCAAATTCTTTTATGATTTTTATCTTTTCTTCTTCATTATTTAAATCTCGATATGCAAATAATTTACGATTTAAAAATCGATCACATAAATCAGCTAAAATTTTATCATTACTTTCACTTAATAATCTAAAATAATATAGAACGATACTTTCATCTAATTTAACATAATCTACCTCATTAACATTTCCATCTAAAAAGGGGTTTAAATAGCGAATATCTCCAAAATCATATCCTTCATTATATAAATCTTTCATTCTTCTAAAAATACTAATCAACAATTGCTCATAGCTTCTTGATGTAGGATGATAATAAACTTGCCAATACATATGATATCTTGCAAGAATGTAATTTTCTATTGCTTGAACCCCAGAATATTTATAAACAATTTTATTATCTACTACTTTCATCACTCTTAAAATTCTATATAAATCAAAATGCCCATACGTAGTCCCTGTAAAATAAGAGTCTCGCAATAAATAATCCATTCTATCGGCATCTAACTGACTAGATATCATTTGAATTAAAATAGTATTAGGATGTGTTTTTTCAATAATACTGCTAACTTTTTTAGAAAAACCTTTTTCAAAAGATTCTAAAATACAATTAACCTCACTATTTCCATTAATAATTTTAACTGTATACTCTTCATGATTTAATCCAAAAGCCCCTTCAAAACAATGTGAAAATGGTCCATGACCAAGATCATGTAATAATGCTGCACACATAACTGTCAACTTATCATAATCACTAAGATACTTACCAACCTCACTATTAAAAATCATTTTTCGAACAATAAAATATACCCCTAAACAATGACAAAAACGTGAATGTTCTGCACTTTGGTATACCAAATGTGTTCCACCCAATTGTTTTATTCTTCTTAATCTTTGCATTTCTTTAGAATTAATTAAATCAAGTATAACCGGTTGATCAACATGTATATAATTATGTACAGCATCACGAAATACTTTACTATCATCTAATTTTGTATCGTTTAAGTTATAATTTTTTGCCTTCATAATTACACCCCCCTTTTTATTTACATTATAATATACACCATAAGTTTATGCTATCTTTCTAAATTATTCACTTTAAATACATAAAAGGTTAGATCAAATCTAACCTTTTAAAATAGCATTATTCTTCACTATTATTTTTCTTTTCATAATAATTTCTAACTAGCATTTGTGTTTTTCTAATATGATGCTGTATTTTTTCTTTAGCTAATTTTTTATCACGTGCTAAAATAGCTTCATATATTTCACGGTGTTCTTTAGCAGCCGAAATTAAACGATCTGGTTGACGAATTGAATGTCTAGAAGTTACATGAATATAATAATTAATATCACTTAAAAGTTGTTCAAAATATTTAGATTGTGTACAACGATATATAGCATCATGGAAAGCAATATTAATATCATTGAATTTTTCTTGATCACCTTTTTTAGCATAAAATTCCATCAAATCATATACTTCTTTAATCTTTTCTAATTCATCTTCTGTAATTCTTTCAATTGCTAATTGAATTGCAAGTCCTTCTAACGCATAACGAATTTCCAGCATATCATCAATATCACGATGAGAAAATCCTAAAACATATACACCCTTATTAGGAATACTTTTAACTAATCCTTCTAATTCTAATTGCTTTAAGGCTTCTCGGATAGGTGTTCTAGAAATATTCAGTTCCTTTGATAAAGCAACTTCATTAAGTTTTTGACCTTGAACATATTCTTCATTTAAAATTTTATCACGTAGAACATTAAAAATCTTATTTCCTAACGACCCATGTCCTGCATTTTCTAATAAATTCTTTGCCATATCTTACCCTAACTTCCTTATAATTGCATCTGTAAATTCTTCTGTTGTAGCATTACCGCCAATATCAGGAGTAATCGTAATTCCTTCTTCAACTACTGCTTGTAATGCTATTTTTAACTTATTAGCATCTTCAACTTTACCTAGCGCTTCCAACATTAAAGCAAACGCTAATAATAATGCACTTGGATTAGCTATACCTTTACCTGCAATATCAGGTGCACTACCATGAACAGCTTCATAAATTCGATATTCATCTCCAATATTTCCACTTGGCGCAAATCCTAATCCACCAACTAATCCAGCACACAAATCAGAAACAATATCACCATATAAATTAGGCGCTACTAAAACATCAAATGTTTCAGGACGAATAACTAATTGCATACACATATTATCTACAATTACTTCTTGTGCTTCGATTTCTGGATAATTTTTTGCTACATCTCTAAATGCCTCTAAAAATAATCCGTCTGTATATTTCATAATATTTGCTTTATGAATAGCAGTTACTTTTTTACGATTATTATTTTTTGCATATTCAAAAGCATATCGACAAATCTTTTCACTTGCTTCTCTTGTAATTAATTTAATTCCATTTGCCATATTAGGATTGATCATATATTCAATCCCTTTATATAAATCCTCTGTATTTTCACGGATAATAACTAAATCAATATTTTCATAACGAGAATTGATTCCTTTAAAAGACTTTATTGGTCGCACATTAGCATAAGTAGCAAACTGTTGTCTTAAAGCAACATTAACGCTTCTAAACCCTGTTCCTATCGGTGTCGCAGTTGGACCTTTTAGCGCCCATTTATATTCTTTTATTGCATCAATTAACCCTGGTTCAAATACCTCTTTTGTTTTAGCGGCATATTCGCCACCAGCTTGATACTCCATCCATTCAATATCTAAATTCATCGCTTTAGTAATATCAACTACACTTTTTGATATTTCTTTACCAATTCCATCTCCAGGTATCAATACAGCTTTCATTAAAAATCACCTCCTAATTCTTTAATAGCGTTTAATAATCCCCCATATTTAATCATTACTTTTTCTCTTGGCGATAAAGTTAAACTTGCATTAATCGACTCATTAGTATTTTCATTAATAACTTTAACTTCTCCATTATTTTCAACTACTTCTTTAATATTTATAATTTTATAACTATCATGATCATTGAAGAAATCTTGTTCATCAGCTTTAATCACTAATGGTAAAATACCATTATTAATCAAATTAGAACGATGAATTCTTGCAAAAGAAACTGCAAAAATAGCTTTTATTTTCAAATAATTAGGAACTAAAGCAGCATGCTCACGAGAACTTCCTTGTCCATAATTATCACCACCAACAATAAATCCACCATTATTAGCTACTGCTCGATTATAAAATTCTGGATCAACTTTACTAAATGAAAATTTAGCTAAATATGGTACATTTGAACGATATGGCAATAATTTACTATCAGAAGGAACAATATGATCAGTTGAAATATTGTCACCTACTTTTAAAACAACTTTTCCAGCTATTTCATCTTGAATCTTATCACCACGTGGTACTGGTTTAATATTTGGTCCCATATACACTTCATTATTTTCATCATATTCATCAATAAAGAAATTTACATTTTTAATAAATGGTGTATTTGGCACATCAGCTAAATACATATCATCTTCAAATTCTTGTGACATATATCCTTTAATCGCACTCAACGCTGCCACTTCTGGAGATACCAAATAAACACTTGCATCATTAGTTCCAGAACGTCCTTTAAAATTACGGTTAATTGTTCTAAGTGAAATTCCTTTAGACAAAGGTGCTTGTCCCATACCAATACATGGCCCGCATCCACACTCAAGAATACGTGCTCCTGCCTGTACCATATCACCTAAAGCCCCATTTTTAGCAAGCATTGCTAAAATCGAACTAGATCCAGGTGCAATTACCAAAGAAACATGTTCAGCCACCTTTCTTCCTTTTAAAATTTTTGCAGCTTTCATCATATCTGCAAAAGATGAATTTGTACAGCTTCCAATTACTACTTGATTAATTTTCATTCCTTCAAGTTCTTTAACCGGAACAACCGCATCAGGACTATGTGGTTTAGCTGTCATTGGTACTAATGTACTCAAATCAACTGTCAATTCTTGATCATAAGTAGCATCTTCATCAGCTTTAATTTCAATATAATCTTCAACTCGTCCTTGTTGTTGTAAATATTCTTTAGTTCGCTTGTCAGTTGGGAAAATTGAAGTTGTCGCCCCAAGTTCTGCTCCCATATTACAAATAGTTGCTCGATCTGTTAAAGATAGCGACGCAATTCCTTTGCCAGTATATTCAATAATTTTATTAACGCCACCTTTAACCGTTAACTGTTGTAAAATATATAAAATAATATCCTTAGCACTTACCCATGGTGCCTTTTTACCAACCAAATTAACTTTAACTACACTTGGACATTGTAAATAATATTTACCAGTAGCCATTGCTACAGCTACATCTAATCCACCAGCACCAATTGCAATCATCCCCATTGCCCCACAAGTTGGTGTATGTGAATCAGAACCAACTAACGTTTTACCAGGTTTCGCAAAATTTTCCAATTGTAATTGATGACATACTCCATTACCTGGTTTTGAAAATACAATCCCATGTTTTTTAGCTACACTACGGATAAATTCATGGTCATCCATATTTTCAAATCCAGTTTGTAACATATTATGATCAATATAAGCTACTGCTTTTTCAACAGCAACGTGTTTAATATTCATAGCTTCTAATTGAAGATAAGCCATAGTCCCTGTAGAATCCTGTGTTAATGTTTGATCTATTTGAATCCCAATTTGTTCACCAGGAATTAACTTTCCTTCTTTAAGTTTACTATTTAAAATTTTATATGCTAAATTCATACCCATTCTATCACACCCCCGCATTCTCTATATTGCATACAATTATACAAAAAAACAATCTTGATTACAACCCTTTATGTGAAATTTTAAAATAAGTTAAGTAATTTATTATAACTTCACCTTTATACCAAGAAAAATATTAAAACAAATAAAAAATACTCTTTTTATTAATCTATAAAACAAAAATAGGGGAGTAATTCCCCTTTGACTAACCATTAAATATCCAAAGCATAAGCTATTGCTAGTTTAGCTGTTTCTTCAATTGCACTTATATGACAACGCTCCATTCCGTGTGAATTAATACATGCCATTCCAAAAGCCGCTGCATAAACATTATTTCCAGCTCTTATTGCTGCATTTGCATCAGTTCCATAACGGTAAAAAACATCAACACAATAATTTAAATTAGCTTTCTTAGCTTGCAAAATAATTCGATTAGTTAATCCACGATCATATGGAGAATAATTATCTTTTGCACATATACTTACTGTTGTTTCATTTCCATGATAATCTGGTCCAATTAAACCAATATCTAAAGCAACATATTCACTTACTTCTTCAGGTACATATGCACCTCCATGTCCAATTTCTTCATATAATGGGAAAGCTAATAATGTACGATATTTAGGTTTTAAATTATTTCGTTTAAAATAAGCAATCATTTCAAACAACGCAGCTACTGCCGCTTTATCATCAATAAAACGAGATTTAACATATCCTGATGGTGTATATTCAAAATGTGGATCAATTGAAATAACATCACCATGATCAATTCCTAAATTCATAACATCTTCTTTAGACTTAACATCTTCGTGTAAAATAACTTCCATATGTAATTCATCACGTGGTGCTGTTCTAGCATCATCAAACACATGAACTGAATGTGATTTACAAATAACCATTCCTCGATATTTTCTACCATCACGTGTATGAATAGTTACTCCTTCACCTTCAATACTTGAATAATTTATTCCACCTAATTGACGAACTTCTAAATGACCTTCGTCAGTAATATGACGAATAATCAAACCAATTGTATCAAGATGAGCCCCCATACAAACCGTTTTAGAATTATCTTCACCCTCTAAAGTAATATAACCTGTTCTTTTTCGATCATAAGTCACTTCATATCCAAATTCCTTAGCTTTCTTTTCTAAAAAAGGATGAATTTCTTCATAATAGCTCACAGGACTTGGTACATTAATAAACTCTTTGCAAAATTCTACAATTTCTTTTCTATCAACTGAAATTTCCATCTTCAATACCTCTATTAATCTTATTTTTTATTATCATATAAATGACACGCACATTTATGCCCTGGTTCCACTTCTTTTAACTCAGGACGTACTGACTTACAAATTTCCATTGCTTTAGGACATCTTGTAACAAAACGACATCCTTTAGGTGGATTAGCCGGACTTGGTACATCTCCACCCAAAATTTCTTTATCATCAATACGTTCACTTGAAATCTTAGGAATCGCTGAAAATAATGCTTGAGTATAAGGATGTAATGGATTACTATAAAGTGCTTTTTTATCAGCCATTTCCATCATATTTCCTAAATACATTACCCCTACTCGATCAGCAATATGTTTTACAACACTTAAATCATGAGAGATAAAAATATATGCAATTCCTAATTTTTGTTGTAATTCCTTTAATAAATTAATAATTTTTGCTTGAATTGAAACATCTAGTGCTGAAACTGGTTCATCACAAATAATTAATTTTGGCTGTAAAGCAATTGCTCGAGCAATTCCGATTCTTTGACGTTGACCTCCAGAAAACTCATGAGGATAACGATACAAATAATCCAAATTTAAACCAACTTGTTTCATTACCTCAATAATTCGATCATCACGTTCTTTTTTTGTTTTATATATTTTAGCAATATCAATTGGTTCTCCAATAATATCTTTAACTGTCATTCTAGGATTTAATGAAGCATAAGGGTCTTGAAAAATTAATTTAATATTTTCTCTTGCTTTTTTTAACTCTTTTCCTTTTAACGCTGTAAAATCCTGTCCATCTAAAATAACTTTACCATCAGTAGGTTCAATCAAACGAATAACACTCTTACCCATTGTTGACTTACCACAACCAGATTCCCCTACAATTCCAAAAGTTTCTCCAACCTTAACATCAAAACTAATATCATCTACTGCTTTGACAAAACCATTTGAACGCTTTAATGAAGATGATTTAACAGGATAATACTTTTTTAAATGTTCAACTTTTAATAAAATATCATCATTTTTTTCCATTACTTATCCTCCTTTTCCCACTCTTCATGATATTTCCAACAACGTACTAAATGACCATTGTCTGCATCGATCATTGCTGGACATTTTTTATGGCAAAGATCTTTTGCATATTTACATCTAGGTGCAAAAAAACATCCTTCTGGTAGTTCATATAACATTGGAACAGAACCAGGAATTACTTCTAACTCTTCTTCACTATCAGAATCAATATCTGGAATAGATTTCATTAATCCAACAGTATAAGGATGTAACGGATTTTTAAATAAATCATTTACACTTGTATATTCAACAATCTTTCCAGCATACATTACAATAACATTATCAGCCATTTCAGAAATTACTCCCATGTCATGGGTAATCAATAATACTGATGAATTCATTTCATATTTTAAACGATTAATTAATTTTAAAATCTGTGCCTGAATTGTAACATCAAGAGCAGTTGTAGGTTCATCACAAATTAACAATGACGGTTTACAAGATAATGCCATTGCAATCATAATTCTTTGCCTCATTCCTCCAGATAATTGATGCGGACAAGAAGCAAATACTTTTTCAGGCATTGGTATTCCAACTAATGAAATCATTTCTAACGCTCTTTTTTTAGCATCTTCTTTAGAAATATTTTCATGAGTTAAAACAGCTTCCATTATTTGTTTACCAACTGTAACTACTGGATTTAAGGAAGTCATTGGCTCTTGAAAAATCATTGAAATTTCTTTACCACGAATATTTTGAATTTCACGCTCTGATTTCTTTAACAAATCCTCACCTTTATATATAATCTCTCCCGATGTAATTTTACCAGGAGGAGAAGGAATCAATTGCATTAATGATAATGCTGTCATACTTTTCCCACATCCAGATTCTCCTACTACACCTAAAGTTTCACCGGGATGAACTGTAAAACTAACTTCTTGAACAGCTGGTAAAGCTCCACGATCAGTAAAAAAGGTAATCCCAAGATTGTTAACTTTTAATAATTCTTTATTTTCACTCATATTTTCACCTCTTACGATCTTAACTTAGGATCTAATGCATCACGTAATCCATCACCTAACATATTAAATGCTAATACTGTAATAATAATTGCTAACCCTGGAATTACACTATAATATGTTGCACTTCTAATATAAGGTTGTGAAAAACTAATCATAGAACCCCAACTAGACATTGGTGGTCTAACTCCTAAACCTAAAAAGCTTAATGATGCTTCTGACATGATAGCACTTGGAATACCTAAAGTAACAGTTACAATTAACGTAGATAAGCAGTTAGGTAATAAGTGTTTCATAATAATTTTAAAACTACTTCCCCCACTAATCTTACATGCATCAATATATTCCATTTTCTTTAAACGCATTACATCACCACGAATCAACCTTGCAGTAGAAGCCCAACCTAAAAGTCCTAATGCAAGATATAAATTAACCAAACCAGGTCCTAAAACAAACATGATTGCAATTGCAAATAATAAGAATGGAAAAGATGAAAATACTTGAATGATAAAAGAAATTACAGCATCAACTTTTCCACCAAAGTATCCTGCACATACTCCCATTGTATAACCAATAACAGTTGCAATAATTTGTGAAACAACTCCAACACTTAAAGAAATACGGCAACCATATACAATTCTTGAAAAAATATCTCGACCCAAATCATCAGTTCCAAACCAATGTTGAGCACTTGGTGGCATTAAACGTTCAGTTAAAACCTGAGCATCTGGATCATATGGTGCAATCCATGGTGCAAATAAAGCAACTAAACATAAAATAATAACAATTCCTAAACAAGCCATTGCCACTTTATTCTTTTTAAATATATTCCAACTTATCGACCAATAACTATGATAAGTCTTATCTTTTTTCTTAAACATATTAATTTTCAGACCCCTTTCCTAAACGTATACGCGGATCGGCAACTGTATATAAAATATCAATAACTAAATACATAATTACACAAATAACAGCAATATACATAACTCCGCCTTGTACAATAGGCAAATCACGAGTATTAATACTATCGACTAGCATTTTTCCAATTCCTGGAATCGAAAATACTGACTCTACTAATACCGAACCAGTCAAAATATTTCCTAAGTCTGTACCTGCAATAGTTATAATTGGTATTAGGGCATTTCTAAGTGCATGCTTAATAACTACTGTCCATTTTTTTAATCCTTTTGCATGAGCGGTACGGATATAATCTTGTGATAAAACTTCTAACATACTTGTTCTAGTAATTCTGGCAATACTTGCTGCATAACGGGTTCCTAAAGCAATCCCTGGTAATATAAAAGATGCAAAACTGTCTATTCCCGATAATGGCAAAAGATTCAGCTTTAAACAAATAACAATCTGTAAGATAATTGCAATCCAGAAAGCTGGTGCAGAAATACCAACAACAGAAATAGTCATTAAAAGTGAATCAATCCATTTACCACGATTAACCGCAGCAATTACCCCTACTCCAACACCTAAAATTACAGCAATTACATAAGCTACACCTGCTAATTTTGCTGTAACTGCAAAAGTTGAAGTTAAAATATCAATAACTGGTCGATTTTGAAAATATGAAACTCCAAAATCACCATGAAGCATATTAGTAAACCAATTAATATATTGTGTAACAATTGGTTGATCTAATCCCATTTCATGAGTAACACGAGCAATTGTAGCTTGATCAGCTTGTTCACCAAGCATAATTTCTACTGGGTTACCAGGTACAATATTTAAAACAAAAAAAGTAATTAATGAAATACAAAAAATAACCCCAATTGCTTGTAATATTCGTTTTAACAAATACTTACCCATATTTTTCCTCCTTCCATACTTATCAAGAATTAATCCATAGATACGAATATGGAATGCATAATGCATTCCATATTTATTACCTCTGAATTAAATCTTATTTTTTACTTAAATCAATATCGATATTATATAAATGATAAATCAAGTTACCTAATTTAGCATTCTTTACATATGGTTTAGCAACAAACTGTAATTTTGGATAATATAAAGGAATTGTTGCATAGTCTTCACGAGATAAAATATAATCTGCTTGTTTATACAATTCTTCACGTTTTGCATCATCACCAACAGTTTGACGAGCTTCAGTCATTAATGCATCGAATTCAGGATTGTTATAGAAAACACCTTTCCCAACTGCATTTTCAGAATAATAATATGTATACATTTGATTATCTGCATCGGCATATAATGGGAACCATCCTACGATAGTTGCTTGTAAACTTCCTTCGCTACGAGATGATGTCCAAACACCATTATCGATAACTTCTACATTCATTGTAATTCCTGCTTCTTTTAAATAAGCTTGAATTGCAGTAGCGATTTTTTCTTCTTTTGCTCTAACTTTAGCAGTAAACTCAACATTTGTAAGTCCCGCTTCAGCTAAAACCTGTTTTGCTTTATCAACATTATATTCATATGTTCCTAAAGTATCATCATAACCAGGTACTCCTGGATTTAAGAATGATGATGCAGGTTCAGCAGCACCACTTAATACTGTTTTACATAACTCTTCACGGTTAATAGCAAGTGAAATAGCTTCTCTTACTTTAGCATTATCTAATGCTGGATCAGTAACTTTAAGTGATAAGAAATATGTTCCTAATGGTGTGATTTGTGTAATTTCATCAGCAAAATCACCATTTTTATATTGATCTAATAACTGATTATCTAAATCACACATATCAATATTTCCTTGTTCATATTCCATCATTTTTGTACTTATATCATCAATATATACAACTTCCAAACGATCTAAATTAGGTTTACCACCATGATAATCCTTATTTGGTTCCATTACGACTTTAGTCGCTTCATCATTTTCAACAATTACATAAGGTCCTGTACCAATCAAGTTAGTTCCTCTACCCCATTGATCTCCAGCTTTTTCACAAGCTTCACTAGGATAAATAGATGCATAATCCATTCCTAAATTAGCAATAAATGGTGCAAATTTATATGCTAATTTAATTGTAAAATGATAATCATCTTGAATTTGAATTCCTGATAATTCAGTAGCTGTACCAGCTAGCATTTCACTAGCTCCTTCAATCATGTCATACATATATGTATTAACTGAGCCAGTTTCTGGTGTAAACATTCTTTCAAATGTGTATTTAACATCCTCAGCAGTTAAATCAGTTCCATCACTAAACTTAACATCTTCTTTTAATTCAAAAGAATAAGTTAATCCATCTTCTGATACTGTTGGAAAATCGGTAATCAACACACATTCTTCTTCATTATCGTCATTCCAACGCATTAAGCTTTCAACAACATTATCAGCAACTGATGATGCTCCTGAATTAGAATTTGTTTGCATATCTAATCCAACTTTTGGATTAGATTGTCCAAAACGAAATACCTTTTCATCACTGCTTTCACTATTTCCGCCACCGCATCCTACTAAAGATACTGTCATAGCTGCAATTGCAAAAACAGAAACAAATCTTTTTAGTCCTTTCATTTTTTACCTCCCTGTCATACATTTTTTATTAATATTACACAAAAAGTATACATTATTATTTAATTTTACATCCAGCTACTTTGTTAAAATATGTTTTTATTTGCAAAATTATGTATATTTTTCCAGTAATATACACATATTATATCAAATCGTCTTTTCCCTTTCAATATTGTATACAGAAAATATTGTATCTTTGTATACATCGATGAAGATATTATTATAATAATATCTGTTTTTTACAAAAAAATTATTATATTATAAGTATATCTCTAAATTTTAATCATCCATTATAAAATCACCTATCTCGATCACAATAAATAGAATCAGAGGTTTTAATCTTGTTGACTGTAAATAATTGATAAAATATGGTAAAATTACTAACGGTGATAAATATGTTAATAGAATGTTCAAATATAAAAAAATCTTTTCAGGGAATTCCATTATTAAAAGATATAACTTTTAAAGTAGATAATCATGATAAAATTGCTATTATTGGTGTAAACGGTGCAGGGAAAACTACTATTTTAAAAATTATATCAGGTGAAGAAGAGTATGATAGTGGAAATCTTTTTTGTAATAAGGACTTATCATTAAGTTACTTAAAGCAACAGCATGATTTAAATATGAATAAAACAGTATATGAAACGGGTTTAGATGTGTTTTCATCATTAATTGCCATTGAAAATAAATTACGTGAATTAGAAACAATGATGTCAAATAATCACAGCGAAAAAATATTAAGTGAATATGATCGTCTAACTCATGAGTTTCAACAAAAAGATGGTTATAGTTATCCAAGTAAATTAACAGGTGTATTAAAAGGACTCGGTTTTAGTGAAGAAGAATTTAATTATAAGGTATCGATGTTATCCGGAGGTCAAAAAACAAGATTAGCTCTTGCTAGAATGCTATTACAAGAACCTAAATTGTTATTGCTTGACGAACCTACTAACCATTTAGATAGTATGGCAATTAATTTTCTAGAAGGCTATTTAAAAAATTATCCTCATGCCCTTATAATAGTAAGTCATGATCGCTATTTTATTGATCAAGTATCTAATAAAATTATTGAAATAGAAAACGGTAAATCTAAAACATATAAATGTAAATATAATGAATACTCTATTTTAAAGAAAAAACAAAGAGCAGTAGATTTAAAACATTATATCAATCAACAAAAAGAAATTAAACGTATCCAAGAAAGTATTGATACTTTAAAATCTTTTAATCGCGAAAAACAAATCAAACGAGCTGAATCCAAAGAAAAACAATTAGCTAAAATAGAACGAATTGAACGTCCAGAAAATTTACCTGATACGATTACAATTAATTTTAAACCTAATCGTGAATCTGGATTTGATGTTTTAAAAATTGAAAATCTTGCGGTCAAATTTGATGATATATTATTTCAAAATATTAATATTGATATAAAAAAACAAGAACGTGTTGCTCTTGTTGGTGATAATGGTATTGGTAAAACAACTTTATTTAAAACCATTTTAAATTTATTAACTCCATATCTTGGTAAAATTAAATTTGGTAGTAAAGTAGATATTGCATATTATGATCAAGAACATCAAACACTTTCAATGAATAAAACAATTTTTAATGAAATTAGTGATAATTTCCCTAAAATGACAAATACTGAAATACGTAATACTTTAGCTTTATTTAATTTTAAAGGTGATGATGTGTTTAAAGAAATTTCATTATTATCTGGTGGTGAAAAAGGTCGTGTTGTATTAACTGAAATTTTATTGAAACAAGCTAATTTTTTAATTCTTGATGAACCTACCAACCACTTAGATATTGCTTCAAAAGAAGTACTTGAAGATGCTTTGAATCAATTTGAGGGAACTATTTTCTTTATTAGTCATGATCGTTACTTTATCAACAAAGTTGCTACTAGAGTAATCGAATTAACAAATAATCAAGCAATTAGTTATGACGGTAATTATGATACATATTTTAATCATAAAATCATTGATAAACCTATAAAAAAAGAAAACAAAGATTATTTAAGTATGAAGCAACAAAATGCACTATATCGAAAACAACAAAATAAAATAAAAAAAGTAGAAACAAATATTTCAAATATCGAAAACCAAATCAAAACATTAACTGAACAACTACAAAGTGATGAAGTATTAAATGATTATCAAAAATATAATCAAATAAATGATGAAATAAATGTTTTAGAAACTCAACTTAATGAACTTATGGAAGAATGGGAAATGCTTCAAGCGGTATAATTTTTATACCGCTTTTACTTTTTTTACATTCAATATACAATAATTCTCTTCAACCCCTGATCCTTCACAATCAACATAATTAACCTTTACAATACAATTATTTCTATTATCACTATTACTTAAAAAAACAAAATCCCCTTGCTTAATTCCTTCTTCTTTACAAACAATTAAATGACTGATAGCACCACTATTAATCTTTTTAAAACTATTATTATCAAGTAATAAATTTACCATTTCCCCACCTCCCCATCAGCTAACTAACTTATGGTTTATTCTAATTTCAATTGTCTTATCTTGATAATCAATATTTGTTGTTTGTTTTCTTTTAGGTTTTATATTTAACCATAATGGATAAATAAGAAATCGTAGTAATATAGTTAAAGATAATAGTGCTAAGGTAATTGAAACTCCTAACATTAATGGTTTTATTAACATATAATATTCCTCCAAAATTGACTATCTAATTAAACTATATTCATAAAATAATTTTTTATGAATAATAAGCACCTAATAAATAAATCACATTTTAAATAAATATTTTGTCAAACAAAGTAATAACACAAAAAATCTTTAGATTTACTACAATAATTAGATTTTAATTTATATAAAATTATGTCTTTTTAATTAAAAATACTAAAAAATAGGATGTAATAAAGTTATCTGCATTATTACATCCTATTCATATTTTTATTCACATACAAATTCTTCTAAAACAATCGAATCTTTATCTTTTTTAAAATACGCCTGCGTTTCCATAACTATCTCTTTTCTAAGTCCAATTAATCCTATTAAATTTGGAAGTGCCATACATCCATTAACAATATCTGCCAAAATGAAAATAAACTCTAAAGACATAAATGGACCAATAGCAATAAACACAATAAAAATAAATTTATAATAAGGAATTGCTTTCAATCCTTTTAAATAATACATACATCTTTCACCATAATAATTCCATCCAATAATAGTTGTAAATGCAAAGAAAATAAGACCAATATTAACAACATATTTACCAATCATCGGAATAAACAATCCTTTATTAAACGCAAGTGTTGTCATTGCTGCTCCTTCTAAACCACTTGTATGACTATTTGTAAGTAAAATCGCAAGTCCGGTCATTGTACAAATAACAATCGTATCAATAAAAGTTCCGGTCATCGATACAAGCCCTTGTTCAACACATGAATCAGTTTTAGCAGCTGCTGCTGCAATTGGAGCACTACCTAAACCACTTTCATTAGAAAAAATACCTCTACTAATTCCTTTTTGCATTGCCATCACCATAGTAATACCAACGCCTCCACCCAATGCCGCTTGAGGATTAAAAGCAGATTGAATAACTAACATAATTACATGAGGAATTACATTTAAATGCGTAACTAAAATGATTACAACTCCGCCAATATAAAACACGCACATCAAAGGAATTACTTTTTCAGCCACATTTGCAATTCTTTTAATCCCGCCTACAGTAATAAATCCCACACAGATTGTAAGAATAATTGCTGTTACATAAGGTGGGATATTAAACGATAAAAACATCGCATCAGAAATAGATTTAACTTGCGTAAATGTCCCAATTCCTAACAAGGCTACTGCTACTCCAAAAAAAGCAAACAATTTTGCTAAAAACTTATTACCCAACCCACGTTCTAAATAATACATGGGACCGCCAGCCATCTGGTCATTTTCATCTTTGACCCGATAACGAATCGCTAATAATCCTTCAGCATATTTAGTTGCCATTCCAAAAAATGCAGAAACCCACATCCAAAACAATGCTCCTGGACCACCTGCAGCTATCGCTGTAGCAACCCCTACAATATTTCCAGTTCCTACAGTTGATGACAAAGCTGTACACAAAGCTTGAAAACTAGAAACATCACCTTCTTTATTGTTTTCTTTTTTAAAAATTAATTTAAATGCTAATTTTAATTTGATTAATTGTATTAATTTTAATTTATACGTAAAATAAATCCCTGTTCCTAACAATAAACAAATTAACGGTAATCCCCATACCAATTCATTAATTTTCTTCAATAATTCTGTAAAAAACTCCATAAAAAAACTCCTTCTTAAATAATTAAGTCGGAATTAATAATGAAAAAAAACTATTTAAGCCATTGTCCTTTTACCTGAGAGTTTCACCTATATATAGGTTTGCTCCTTCGGTGCTTAATTCAATAAGTCTCTCCAATGGTTCGTCCAATAGCGATCCTTTTACCTGAAATCTTTAATTCTTC
>OLNH01000273.1_pt1 | contig 50688 bp, 36 predicted proteins | sample 1643101 | NCBI WGS metagenome assembly OLNH01 (sample SAMEA3136758, study PRJEB25190) | human gut metagenome | biome: human gut; feature: human-associated habitat; material: faeces | place: Austria | collected 2013 | reverse complement strand
GTGATCGGCGGACTCGCGGTGCTGCTTATCGGCGCTGCCGAAATTTGGAATAACAAGAAGCGACTCGTCTGAGTTGCTGTGTGAGGCCGGAATGCCTACCAGCTTGAGGGCATTCCGGTCGGCAAATCAAAATTTGCGGATCGCGGGAGCAAGTTGGGTTCCCGCCTCCCGCGATTGCAAAAACAAGTAATCAAACAATAAGGAAGAGAGGATTCTCATGAAGATGAGGAAACTTTTCGCCGGCATCGCCGCCGCGGCGACGCTGCTGGGTGGCATGGCCCTGGGCGCAACCAGCGCACAGGCCGATGACGCTATGGTAACGGACAACGCAACGTTCACGTTCACCGCGGAAACCGAAGAGCAGTTGACCCACGCTAATCTGGCCGCATACAAGATTGGCGATTACGTCCAGTACGGTTCTGACCAGAGCGTTGCCTACGGTGTGGTGACGAACTTCGCCAATAAGGCTGCCGTTGACTCCGCGTTGAAAGCTGCCGGTGTGGATACTGCGGATCCTAAGGTGGACCATCTGGCCGCAGCCCTGAATGCCGGCACTCTGGATATTTCTGCGACTCGTCCATGGGACAAGACTGCGAATGGTAATGCAAGCACTACCCGTGCATTTGCTAATGCTCTGGAGAGCGAAGGCAAGCTGGCTTCCGGTCAGAAGGTGACGCTGGGTGCTGCGACTACCGTACAGGGAGGGTATTCTGCCTCTGTGAACCTGCCTGCTGGTATCTATGTGTTCATTGATTCCGCGGCTGCCACTGAGTCTGTGACCAAGGCCATCCCGATGATTGTCGCTTCCGGCACGGTCAACACCGGAAAGAAGGCCTTGACTGATCCGATTCAGGGCGCCAACACCGTGAACATGAAGAACACCAACAACCCCGGAAAGACCAAGGAGGTCAATAAGACTTCTGCTGCCATCGGCGACACCCTGACCTACACCCTTACCGGTAATATCGCGAACCCGGCTCCAACCGAGTTCAAGTTCACCGATAAGCCGGGCAAGGGTCTGACCATCAAGGCTGGTACTTTCAATTTCTATGTGGATGGTGCGCAGATTTCTGCTGAAACTGCTGCATCTGACTTCACTGTTCCGACTGCTGATGTGACCGGTGGCGACGACGCATCTTTCGATGTCACGGTGAATAATCCGTCCAAGTATGCAGGCAAGACCATCAAGGTCACCTTCCAAGCAGTGATTAATGATGAGGCCGATGCCGAGGATGGCGTTGTCAACAAGCTTGACAACTACGGCACTAACGTTGAAGCCCCTACCAAGTTCACCGGTTTCAATTTCACCAAGGTGGATCCTGATGACAAAGGCATTAAGGACGTTACCTTCCAGGTGAAGGACGGTGACACCACGCTGTACTTTGTGAAGCAGGGGGACGGTTCCTACAAGAAGGCTGCTTCTGCTAACACTCAGGGCGCAACTACTGATGTCACGACTGGTACTAACGGCCAGTTGTCCTTCACCGGTCTTGATAAGACCAAGACCTACACCGTCACGGAAACTAAGCGTGCCAGCGATGCCTATCTCGACATCATGCCGAGCTTCACTGTGTCTTTCAACGAGGAGAACGGTTCAGCTGTTCTGGCTAAGACCACCACTTCCGATCCGTGGGGCTTGGTCAACACCACCGCCAAGACCGTGAAGAACATCAAGTCCATCACCCAGCTGCCGCTCACCGGCGCTGCGGGAACCATGCTGTTCACCGTTGTGGCTCTGCTCGTGGCTGGCGCTGGCGTGACCATCGCCATCAAGTCTCGTCAGAACGCCGAGGCCTGATCGCCCATCTCTGACGGTATTCGATAAGAACACCAATTCGGAGTGATTTAAGGTCGACCCATTATGGGTCGGCCTTTTTGTATTGCTCTGTATTTCATGTGGGATTGCTTGGATTGCGCCATATTACGTTGCTTTGGACGTGCCACCCGATGTGGGTGGGCATTGCATTTTTCGAGGGTATAAGGAGTTTCGGTGGGATGTGTTGCAACAAACGGAATCTGGAAACGTGAACCGTTATGGGGGCTGTTAGTCAGGGGAGTGAAGTGGGGGTATTGCACGGAAGGAGAGCCATAGAATCGCAGGCACATCCGCAAAAGAAAGCAACGAAGCATCAATGGGAGGTATTGCGATGCGCAGTGGGGGAGCATTCAGTGACGAGGAGATTCAGCTGTTGCGTGGATTGCCGGCTGTTTCCAATGTGACTCGTGATCGTATCACCTATTCCGACACATTCAGACAGGTGTGCACTATCCGATATCTTGCGGGGGAGTCGCCCACCAAGATCTTCCGCGAAGCGGGTCTGCCGCCGGAATTGGTTGGTTACAAGCGTATCGAGCGCAGTGTGGCGCGGTGGAAGGATGCGGCCATCAAGTCGGTGAGCGGCAGCGACACCATGACCGATGGTGAGATCATAGCGCAGCTTGCGGCGCGGTATAAGCGTGCGTTGGCGACGAGGCGGAGTCTTGAAGACATCGCCAATACGGCCACTGAGCCGAAGCCTGCCGCAACGGCTGCGTCGAATGACGTTCATCCGTTGTCTCTCGGACTGTTCGACGGTGATACGGCCGGCATTATTATCAGGCAGCAGGCTCGTCGTATCGACGAGCTCGAGCGCGATGTGGTGAGGTTGCGCAACAAGCTGGACAAGGAAGTCGGGCCCAATCCTGCCTCCGCTGAGGCCTGACTTATGCTATCTAGCTTATAGATGGCGGATGGTGCGCCTTATTTGCCAGTTCAGGGGTACAAAACATGCCCCCGAACCGCCTATTCTCGTCTAGCACCCGCCATCTATAAGCGAAATACCTTTCCGCAAAGCCCCAAATCCGCCATCTATAAGCCAGATAGACCCATCAGTTTGACCATGGATAGACTCGGTTAGAGATGCTCTTGGCAAAAATGCCAATTTCGGCCTCCTGCAAGGGTTTTGCTGGGGCTAACCCGCGATTTGCATAAAACCTAACCCACGATTTGCGTAAGTCCTAACCCATGATTTGCGTAAAACGTGGTTCGCTCAGAGCTGTGGCCGGAGACAGTCCAATTTCGACCGACATTATCGGAATCGTCAGGGAAGAAGGCACGCGGGCGGAGTGCAATATAATGTTCCCTATGGCTGGCAGTTCAAGGGGGCAAGACTGATGGCAGTTTTTCCGCATGGGAGCGCGCGCGGCGGGTCGAGAAGCGACGGTCTGCAGCAAATTAAGGACTTACGCGCCGACGATTTTTATGGCGATTCGCACGATGGCAACGACGGCTCGCGCGGTTCGCACGACACCACGCGCAACACCCGCACCTACACCCTCCCGACTTTCGCGGAGGCGACCGACGCGTCCGAAGCGATGCGCGAGCGTCGCGCGGATCGCAACAAGTCCATTGCCATGCGCGTGCTTGCGGCGGTGCTGATTCTTACCGCGCTCGGCATTGGCATGTTTCCGAGAGTGTTGCAATACCGTTCGGCGCGCGAGCTGGCGAGCACGTCGGCGCGTTCCGAAAAGCGCGTGGCGGGCTGGCCATACCCGCAGGCCGATGAGGCGTTCGCCGCGGCCAGGGAGTACAACAAGCGACTTGCCAAGTCGGGGCAGCCGGTGATTGGCGAGGCGAAGGATCCGCTCGCCGAGCTGTATGACGATCCGCAGAATGCAGCCAACAACGCCAGCGCCGACGGCTCAGACAACTCCGGCGACTCCGCCAGCGCCAAAGACACGGAATATCAAAGCCTGCTCGACTCCGGCGATGGCGTGATGGGGGCCATCCGCATCCCGAAGATTTCCGTGAACCTGCCGGTTTACCACGGCACGTCCGAGCTGACGCTTGCGTCCGGCGCGGGTCACCTGTACGGCAGTAGCCTGCCGGTGGGCTCGACTCCGAAACCGCCATCAGCATCATCAGACAGCAGGCCCGCCGCATCGACGAGCTGCAGCGCGAAAACGAAGACCTCCGCGCCAAACTCGACGAGCTGACCGCCTAGCCCGCTCATTCTTCATCATGCCGGCTTCTGTTCCTCCCAACAGAGCCGGCAAGCGTCATCTGTCAGACAAAAGCGGGCGCATTGGGCGGTTCCCGCGGTAGGGTGTGACCATTATGACTTTAGGGAATACGAATACCGGGAAGGCCGGCACAAACACGCAAGCTGCCGACGCGTCTGACGCAACGCAGAACGCGCAAAGCACGCAATCGCATATCAAATCCGTCGAAAGCCTCGACAAAGACAACGACATGGAACGCGGCCTGAAAAACCGCCACGTCCAGTTCATCGCCATCGGCGGCACCATCGGCACCGGCCTGTTCCTCGGCTCCGGCAAATCGATTGCGCTGACCGGACCAAGCATCATCTTCGTGTACATCGGCGTGGGCCTCATCATGTTCCTGCTCATGCGCGCCATCGGCGAAATGATGTACAGCGACCCAAGCCAGCACACCTTCATCAACTTCATCACCCGCTACCTCGGCCGCGCGTGGGGCAAATTCGCCGGCTGGACGTACTGGATCGTGCTCATCCTGACCGGCATGACCGAAATCACGGCCGTCAGCACCTATTTCGTCACGTTCTTCGGCACGTTCGGCATAGACCTCAACGCGTGGAAATGGCTTATCGAACTGTGCTTCCTTGTGGCGCTCACCGGCATCAATCTCATTGCCGTGAAAGTGTTCGGCGAGGCGGAATTCTGGTTCTCCATGATCAAAATCACGCTGATTGTGGGTCTGATTGTCACCGCCGTGGTGATGCTGTTCCTCGGTTTCAGCTACCCGGCCACGCATATCGAAGGCGTGGACGGCACGGTTTCCGGTGCCACGGTGAGCCTCACGAACATTGCCGACGGCTTCCAGCTTGCGCCGAATGGCTGGATGAACTTCTTCATGAGCTTCCAGATGGTGTTCTTCGCCTACCAGCTCATCGAATTCGTGGGTGTGACCGTGTCCGAAACCCAGAACCCACGCAAAGTGCTGCCGAAGGCCGTCAACGAGCTGATCATGCGCATCCTCATCTTCTACGTGGGCGCGCTCGTGGCCATCATGGCGATTGTGCCGTGGCGCAACTTCCACCAGAACGCGGACGGCTCGTTCGGCTCCCCGTTCATCATGGTGTTCAAATACGCTGGGCTCGACTGGGCTGCCGCGCTCGTGTTCTTCGTGGTGATCACCGCAGCCGCGTCAGCGCTTAATTCGCTGATCTACTCGGCTGGACGCCATCTGTACCAGCTCGCGCAGGATTCCGAATCGCCCGCCATGCAGCGTCTCGGCGAAGTGTCGGACCGCAAGGTTCCGGCGAAGGCGATTATCGTGTCCGGCTGCATGATCCTGTTCTCCCCGCTGATCAACGCGATTCCGGGCGTTTCCGGCGCGTTCGTGCTGTTCGCCTCGGCCGCCAGCGCCGTCGTGATCTTCATCTACATCCTGACGATGCTTGCGCACCGCCGCTACCGCCAGAGCGCCGACTTTCTGCCGGACGGCTTCGTGATGCCGGCCTGGCAGGTGTGCGATTGGATTGCGGTCGCGTTCTACGTGGTCGTGTATGTCACGTTGTTCCTGTCTTCCGACACGCTCGGTTCCGCAGTCGCCGGCCTGGTCTGGTTTGTCGTGTTCGGTGGCTACTGCCTGCTGCACGAGCGGTTCCAGAACCGCGACCTGAAGGCGGCTCTAGGGAAGTAGACGTATTGCCTGTCGCTGCGGTATGCGTGGCATGCGCGTGTTGCGCTACGTGCCGCGCATCTGACGAAAGAGGGTCGGTGGAAACCTTGCGAAAATGTGCGTCTCCACCGACCCTCGTCGTGTAATCGCAATAAAACAGTGCGAAACGTTAGTGCACGAATCGTACGAAACCGACGCGAATCAGCCGATGTAGTCGGCCTCGTTCGTCGGGCTGGACGGCACGGCGTGATCTTCCGTCACCTTGCCCAGGCCGGACAGGTACGCTTCACGGCCCGCCTCGATCGCGTTCTTGAAGGCGCGCGCCATCAGCGGAATGTTTCCGGCGGATGCGATCGCCGTGTATGCCATCACCGCATCCGCACCCATCTCCATGGCCTCCGCGGCCTGGCTCGGCCGGCCGATGCCCGCGTCGATGATCACCGGAACGTTGGAGTTCTTGATGATCACCTCAATGAAATCGCGTGCGCGCAGGCCCTTGTTCGAGCCGATCATCGCGCCGAGCGGCATCACGCAAGCCGCGCCCGCGTCCTCAAGACGCTTCGCCGCAATCGGGTCCGGGAACATATACGGCATGACCACGAAACCTTCCTTCGCCAGCTTTTCCGTGGCCTTGATGGTCTCCTCGTTGTCAGGCAGCAGGTACTTCGACTCGTGCTCGATCTCCACCTTCACGAAGTCCGTCTGGCACACCTCGCGCGCGAGACGTGCGATGCGCACCGCCTCCTCCGCGTTGCGCGCGCCCGACGTGTTCGGCAGCATGGTGATGCCCTTCGGAATGTAGTCGAGCAGGTTGTTTTCGGTGGTGCGGCAGCGGCGCAGCGCCATGGTGACGATCTGCGTGCCCGCGTTCTCGATGGTCGCCTTGATGAGGTTCAGGTCGTAACGGCCGGAACCGAGGATGAAGCGGCTCGTGAACTTGTGCCCGCCGAGGATCAGCGGGTCGGCGTCGCCGGTGGCGATTTCGTCGTACGCATGAGCGTCCGGCTCCGGCAGGATCGCCGTGTTCGTGGTGGTGCCGACCAGCTCGTCGAGCGTGGCGTTCGGTGCGGCCGCGACGTCGGCGGCTGCGGTGGTGATGGTGTTTTCGGTGCTCATCGTCGGTTCCTTTCGTTGGGGTGTTTGGTGTTGCTGTTGTTGCGATTGCTGTGCTGCTGTTGTGTTGCCGTTGCGTCGCTGTTGTGTTGTGTGCAACGTGCGTTTGTAATCGCAATAAAAATTTCGATTACGGCAGTGGAGTAACGTAGCAGTGCGTCAGGCGTCTTCCTCGCCGAGGATCAGTCGCGTGATCATGTTCGCTTCGTGGCAGGCGACCACGCCCACGCGCGGCGCCATCAGGCCGGCACCCGGTACCGGAGCCGTCTCGCCATCGCCACAGAAGTAGAAGTTCTTCGAAACGCGACGCGTGCTCACCAGGTTGGAGCTGCGGAAGCCGGCCATGCCGGACGCGCTGACGAGCTTCTTGCCCGGCAGATTCTCCAGCACCGCGTTGACGAGCATCGTCTTGTTTTCCGGCACGTCGAACGCCTCGCAGATGATGTCCTCGTTTTCGAACAGCGTCGGCACGTTCTCGTCGGTCACCTTGACGGTGTCGATGGTGATGTCCGTGAACGGGTTGATTTGGCGCAGATTGCTGCGCAGCGCCTCCGTCTTGTACTGGCCGAGGTCCTTCAGGAAATACTGCTGGCGATTCAGGTTCGTCATATCCACGCGGTCGAAGTCGATCAAGTGCAGGTGGCCGACGCCGATGCGGGTCAGCGCCACCGCGATGGTGGAGCCAAGGCCGCCGCAGCCGCAGATGGCCACGTGCGCCGCGTCGAGCTTGTCCTGCGTGGCGGCCGTGTGACGGTCGAGCAGGGCCGCGCGGATCTCCTCGCGGCTGACCAGGGTGGCCGGGTCGGGCTGGTTGTCGAAAGCGTGCTGGCGGGCGTCGATCCGCGCCTGCGATGCGGATGGTTCAAAAGTCATGGTTGTTCTCGTATTCTCGTTTCCGTTCGTATGGTTTGTTTCGCTGCTGTGCTCAGCCGCCCTGCACGAACGTGACGATTTCCAACGTGTCGGTGCCCTTGAGCTGCGTCTGCGCACGCTGGGCGCGCGGCACGATCTCGCCGTTGAGCTCCACGGCCACGCGGTCGGCGCGCAGACCGCGCTGCTCCACTAGTTCGGCCACGGTGATCGGCGTGGCGACGTCCTCTTCCTTGCCGTTGATGATCATTTCGGTTCCCTTCTGTATGTCAGGCCCCACGAGTGCCGTTCCCGCCGAAACGGACGTTCAGAACTGCTTTGTGGGCTTCCGAGCGTCTGCTTCCGGTGAATCGGACATTCACGGTTGGTACGAAAAAAGGGTCGCCGAAGGAACCGTACCCTATGAGGTGGTGCGCCCCTCCGTGACCCTAATCACGCGATATTCGGTTATCGCGAACGGAAATGAGATGCGCCTCGCGGCGCGAACAACCCGTCTCCTTACGGCGGCATTACCCGCATCAAGTCCTCGGTCGAAGCTCGTCGAGCTCCCTCTCAGCCTTTCGGCTCCCGTTCGGTTGTGCCTTTATCTTCGCGCAGGCGCCCGACAAGCTTGCGCCGGTCCACGTTGGGTTAGTCTTGATGTGAACATGTGCGAATCGGCTGCGTGCTTGCAAGGAAGGGGAAGATGATGATGAACGGTGAGCTGGCAGGATTTACGATTCCTCGGCTCGGCATGGGAACGATGGCTTTGGCGATTGAGGGGCGTCCGGATCGCGATACTGCGATTCGGACGATTCACGCCGGTTTGGACGCGGGTGTTCGCTATTTGGATACGGCTTGGTCGTATTATCTGCCGAGCGAGCCTGGTACCGGCACTGCGAAAGATTTGGGGTACGGCGAAAAGTTGGTGCGTGATGCGCTCGCCAGCTGGGACGGCCCTCGCGATGAAGTGCTGGTCGCCACGAAAACCGGCTATCGACGCACCATGGAGGTTCCCGCTTTTGTTGCTCCTGTGTCCGATTCGCCAGAATCGGACACTCAGGGGCGGGATTCCGAGGGCTGCAGTCGTCGGCCTGGCGGGGAACGCCAGCATTTGCAGGCGGCGGGCAGTCAATACGGGTGGATGGCGGATTCGCGCCCCGAAACCATGATTCGTGACGCCAAGGAATCCGCGCTGCACTTGGGCGTCGATACGCTCGACCTGTTGTATTCGCACGGCCCGGACCCGGAAGTGGCTTATGAGGATCAGGTCGGCGCGCTGAAGCAGCTGCTTGACGAGGGCGTGATCCGGTACGCGGGCATTTCCCGCGTGGACAACGCGCAGATCGACATCGCCCGCGAGATTCTCGGCGACAAGCTGATCGCCGTGCAGAACCAGTTCTCGCCCTCGCACCCCGACCCTGAGCATACGATGGAGCACTGCGCGGAACTTGGACTCGCGTTCGTGTGCTGGAGCCCCCTCGGCGGCTTCCTCGACGCGTTCGACCAGCGCGCGTACGACCCGTTCCGCACGGTCGCCGGCAACCACGGCTGCTCCTACCAGCGCGTGGTGCTCGCCTGGGAACTGAGCCGCTACGAGCGGTTGTTCACCATCCCCAGCGCCCGCAATCCGCAGGAAATCAACGATTCCTTCGCCGCCACCGAACTGACGCTCACGCAGGATGAGCTGGCGATGCTGAACGCCTCCGTCGACGCCCGTCGCGGCTGAATTCCGCGCAATACGTACGATTGGCCGCGCCCGATTCCGCACAATAATCGCGATTCGGGCCGCGGCCTTTTTCGTGCCTTCTGTAGCTTGCTCGCTGCAAAATCGCCCTGGGAATAACTTACACTGTAAAATGTTTACACTGTAAGATATTATGACGGCGATTGCGACGGAAGGAGGTGCCGCGTGGGCTTTGAAGAGGAACTGTTCCACGAATTGGCGACCAACACATGGGACAAACGCTCGCGCATGCAGCAGGAGATGGTGAAAGGCGCGAAGGGCGAACCCTTCGCCGTGCAGGAACTCTATAGGAAAGGCCCGCTGACGCCATCGCAGCTCGCCTCTTCAATGAAAACCACCACCGGACGCGTGTCCACACTGCTGTCCGCGTTGGAGAAAAAAGGCCAGATCACACGCGAATCCGACCCCGACGATCGCCGTGTGGTGCACGTGAACCTCACCGAAGCGGGCAGGGAACGCGCCGAACGGCAGCGCGAAAGCATGCGCGAGGCGATCTGCTGGATCTTCTCGCAGATGGGGGAGCGCCGCGCGCGTGAATTCGTTGAGCTCACCGAGGAATTCACCACGTACATGTCGCTGTGCATGCCCGGCAAACCGCGCCCCACGGCGGACGAGGTCAAAGCCGCGTTCTCAGGAAACGCACAGGAAGACGCGTAGTATCTTACGCTGTAAATAATTCACAGTGTAAGTAATCGCAATCCAGTAATCGCAAAAACCGCGAAAAATCGCAAAAACTAATCGTAAGAAAACAAGCAAAACACAAAACAAGAGAAGGAACCAAGCATGCTTCGCATCGTACGATACCTCTCCAAAGCGGAGATCGGTCAGATGCTCGTCGCGCTGGTCAGCATCGTCGGTCAGATCTGGCTTGACCTGACCCTGCCGGATTATATGGCCGACATCACGCAGCTCGTCGAAACCCCCGGCAGCGAAATGCACGACATCTGGGTGGCCGGCGGCAAAATGCTGCTCGTCTCGCTCGGCTCCGCGGCGTGCGCTGTCGTCACCGGCTACATCGCCGCACGCGTGGGTGCCTCGTTCAGCCAGCGCCTGCGCTCGCTCGAATTCAAGAAGGTGGAAAGCTTCGGCCCGGCCGAAATGAGCCGATTCTCCACCGCATCGCTGATCACCCGCTCCACCAACGACATCACGCAGATCCAGATGTTCATCACCATGGGTCTGATGATGATCGTCAAGGCGCCGATCATGGCCGTGTGGGCCGTGTGCAAGATCGCAGGAAAGGGCTTCGATTGGACGCTCGCAACCGGCATCGCCGTGGCCATCCTGCTGGTGGTCATCGCCGTGATCATGAGCTTCGTCATGCCGAAGTTCAAGGCCATGCAGCGCCTGACCGACAACATCAACCTCGTGGCGCGCGAGAACCTCACCGGCCTGCGCGTGGTGCGCGCGTACAACGCCGAGGACTACCAGGAAGCCAAGTTCACCGAAGCCAACAAGGAACTCACCGAAACCCAGCTGTTCACCAACCGCGCCATGGCCATCATGATGCCGTTGATGAACACCATCATGAACGGCCTGATGCTCGCCGTCTACTGGATCGGCGCGTACCTCATCGACGCTGCCGACGCCGTCGACAAGCTCACCACCTTCTCCAACATGGTGGTGTTCTCCAGCTACTCCATCCAGGTCATCATGAGCTTCCTGCTGCTGAGCATGGTGTTCGTGCTCTGGCCGCGAGCCGACGTGTCCGCGCAGCGCGTGCTCGAAGTCATCGACACCGAGCCGATGGTCACCGACGGCACGCAGGACGCGGGCAAGCCGGGCGAGGAAGGCGAAATCGAATTCCGCAATGTGAGCTTCGCCTACCCCGACTCGCGTCACGCCATGCTCGAAGGCGTCAATTTCAAGGCGAAGAAGGGTCAGACGGTGGCGTTCATCGGCTCGACCGGCTCCGGCAAATCGTCCCTCATCAACCTCGTGCCGCGTTTCTACGACGCCACGCAAGGCGAGGTGCTCGTCGACGGCGTCAACGTGCGCGACTACAAGCTGAAGGCGTTGCGCGACAAGATCGGCTACGTGCCGCAGCAGTCGTTCCTGTTCAAGGGAACGATCGCCAGCAACGTCGCGTACGGAGATACGGACCGCGACGACGACACCGTGCGCCGCGCATGCGACGTCGCGCAGGCGACGGAATTCATCGACAAAAAGCAGAAGAAGTATGATTCCGGCATTTCGCAGGGCGGTTCCAACGTTTCGGGCGGGCAGAAGCAGCGTCTGTCGATCGCACGCGCCGTCTACCGTCATCCGGAAATCCTGATCTTCGACGATTCCTTCTCCGCGCTCGACTTCAAAACCGACCGTGCCGTACGTGACGCGCTCGAAAAGGAAGCGAAGGATTCCACGAAACTCATCGTCGCGCAGCGCATCGGCACCATCATGAATGCCGACCGCATCATCGTGCTCGACGACGGCAAAGTGGTCGGCCAGGGTACGCACGAGGAACTGCTCGACACGTGCGAAGTGTATCGGCAGATCGCCGAATCGCAGTTGAGCGAAGACGAACTGAAGCGCTGAAAGGGGGAGACATGCCAAGAGGAATGGGACGCGGCCGTGGGGCCGTGGAAAAGCCGAAGGACTTCGGCGGAGTGATGAAGAAGCTCGTGAAATTCTGCAGCCGGTACATTCCGGTGATGATTTTCGCGCTGGTTCTGGGCGCTGCCGGCACGGTGTGCCAGATCATCGGCCCGGACAAGCTCAAGGACATGACCAACGAGATCACGAAGGGTCTGCCGGCCATGGTGCACGGCAAGCCCGTCATGAATTCGATCGATATGGACGCGGTGTCGCGCATCGCATGGCTGCTCGTCGCGCTGTACGTCGGGTACGCGCTGCTGAGCTACCTGCAAAGCTGGCTGATGGCCAACGTCACGCAACGCACCGCACAGCAGCTGCGTGAGGCGATCAGCCAGAAAATCAATCGCCTGCCGCTGAAATATTTCGACAAAGTCAGCTACGGCGACGTGCTGAGCCGCATCACCAACGACGTCGACGCGATCGGACAGACGCTCGGCCAGTCGGTCGGCTCGCTGATCACTTCGATCACGCTGTTCTTCGGCGCGCTCATCATGATGTTCTACAACAACGTGACCATGACGCTGTGCGCCATCGGCTCCGCGCTGCTCGGCCTGATCATCATGGGCGTGATCATGAAGGTGTCGCAGAAGTACTTCACCCGCCAGCAGGTGGCGCTCGGCGACGTCAACGGCCACGTCGAGGAAATGTACACCGGCCACACCGTGGTCAAGGCATACTGCGGCGAGGAACGCTCCATCGAGCAGTTCGAGAAGTACAACAACGACCTGTACGTGTCCGGCTGGAAAAGCCAGTTCCTGTCCGGCCTGATGATGCCGATCATGAACTTCGTCGGCAACTTCGGATACGTGGTGGTGTGCGTGGTCGGCGCGGTGCTCGCCATGGACGGCAAGATCGAATTCGGCGTGATCGTGGCGTTCATGATGTACATCCGCCTGTTCACGCAGCCGCTGTCCCAGTTCGCGCAGGCGTTCCAGAACCTGCAGCGCTGCGCAGCCGCATCCGAACGCGTCTTCGGCTTCCTTGAGGAGCCGGAACTGTCCGACGAAACCGGCAAGCAGGCGCTGCTGGGCGTCGGCGCGGACGGCAAGCCGCAGCCGGTGCGCGGCGACGTGGAATTCAGCCACGTGCGCTTCGGCTACGACGCGGACAAGACCATCATCAACGACTTCTCCGCGTCCGTGAAGGCCGGCCAGAAGGTGGCTATCGTCGGCCCGACCGGCGCCGGCAAGACCACCATGGTCAACCTGCTGATGCGCTTCTACGAGATTTCCGGTGGCACGATTTCGATTGACGGCATCGACACCAAGTCCGTACCGCGTTGGAACGTGCACGACCAGTTCTCCATGGTGCTGCAGGACACGTGGGTGTTCCGTGGAACAGTGCGTGAAAACATCGCGTATTCGAAGAAGGACGTCACCGACGAGCAGATCGTGGCCGCATGCAAGGCCGTCGGCCTGCACCACTACATCATGTCGCTGCCGAACGGCTACGACACCGTGCTCGACGACAAGGCGTCGCTTTCCCAGGGCCAGCGCCAGCTGCTGACGATCGCCCGCGCGATGGTGGAGGACGCGCCGATCCTGATTCTTGACGAAGCCACCTCCTCGGTCGATACACGCACCGAGGAGCTGATCCAGAAGGCGATGGACGCGCTGACCGTGGGCCGCACGAGCTTCGTGATCGCGCACCGCCTGTCCACCATCCGCGACGCCGACATGATCCTGGTGATGAACGGCGGCGACATCGTGGAACGCGGCACGCACGAGGAACTGCTCGCCAAGGGCGGCTTCTACGCCGACATCTACAACAGCCAGTTCACGCTGGCCGAGTGAGGTTGGTGTGCTGACTCGCTAAAAAATCCGGAGGGACCACCCCTTCGGATTTTTGCGTTTTGGCTTCGGCATTTTTATTGTGTTGCGCTGACGGGACGGCGGATTTACCATTGAGGTGACTGACGTCAATCGATTGACGTATTTGAAAATCACAAAGAAAGTGGGCAGTCATGAAAAGCATCGAAATCGGCAAATCGGCAGTGGTCGCATCGCAGGCGGCGCTCGGCGTGATGCGCATGGACGCGCTGGATGCGGACGCTGCGGCAGAAGTCGTGCGTACGGCCGCCGAGCATGGAGTCAACTTCTTCGACACGGCGGACATCTACGGATTCAACGTCAACCACGACCATGCCAGCTCGCGTGTGCTCGGCCGCGCGTGGAAGGACGCCGGGCTCAAGCGCGAGGACATCTTCCTGCAGACGAAGTTCGGTATCAACATCGACTTCAGCGACCCGAACAACGTGCACGCCACCCGCTACGACTTCTCCGCGAAGCACCTCATCACGCGACTCGACGAGGAACTGGAAGCGCTCGGCACTGACTACGTGGACTTCGCGCTCCTGCACAGGCCCGACACCCTGATGGAGGCCGAGGAAATCGTCGAAGCGTTCACCACCCTGCACAAGGCGGGCAAAGTGCGCCACTTCGGCGTGAGCAACGTGAACCCGTGGCAGGCGGAACTGCTGCAGTCCTGGCTCGGCGACGACCCGGCCATGAGGCTTGAAGCGAGCCAGCTGCAGTTCGGCCTGATGCACGCGCAGATGGTCAGCGACGAGCTGATGACCAACTCCGGCGCCGAAGGCATGGTCGTGGCCAACCATTCGGACGGACTGCTGTCCTACTCGCGACTGCGCCACATGACCATCCAGGCGTGGAGCCCGTTCCAGTCCGGCACGGAATACGGCCCGTTCGTAGGCAACGAGCACTTCCCGGAGTTGAACAAGGCGCTGGACGAAAAGGGCGCCAAGTACGGTGTGAGCGCCAACGCCATCGCCACCGCATGGGTGCTCAGGCATCCGGCGAAGATTCAGATCGTGCTCGGCTCGATGAACCCCACCCGGCTGGGCGAAATGCTCGACGGCGCGGACATCGATCTCGACAAGCAGGATTGGTGGGACCTGTACGTGGCCGCCGGCAACCTCATTCCGTGAGTTTTGTTGGAAATCAGAAGAAGCGGCCGGGGAAACCGGCACTGATGGTGGCGTGACGGTCGACGTCCAACGTGGCGCAATCGAAAGCGAAAGTGCTGCTCAGCTCGTTCGGATCCGCAACGAACAGCGCCGTAGCCAACCCGTCCGCCACCGCAGTCGGATAGTCGCCAAATGACGCGGATCGCACCGCAACCCAGGCGGCTTCCGTTTGTTGCACGGGCAGGCCGTCGATGGCGTTGAGCAGGTGGTGAATCGCCAGATGCGTCTGTTCGTTCACCGCCACCTCCCAATGGCGACGGCTGGGCGCGCTCGCACAGAACGCGCCATCGCCGATCAGTGCGACGCCGACCGCGCAGGACGGATCATCCGGATCCTCAAGCGCCACACGGATCGGCTTGTTCGTGCGCGCCAGCAGATCGCCGCCCGCATCAATCACAAATTCCGGGGCAGCGCTTTCGCGTTTGCTGTCTGAGGTGGAAGATTGGCATGTCGGGTTGGTCGTTTCGGCTGACTTGACATGCGATGTGCGCGAAAGTTCTGAATCGGTGAGCAATCCGCCCAGCGAATCCACCAGATAACCCTTGCCGCACGCGCCGAAATCCACATGAACCGGACTGCGTGTAACCAATGTCGTACCACTCGAACGAACCACATCACGACCCCATACGGCCCGTCCGTGCAGCGCGCCCAGGCGCTCGCCGGCGTCGGCTTCAACGGTGAAACTCAACGCGGGATCGTAACCGAGACGAATCAGGTCCTCGCCCACGCACGGGTCGATCGCACCGCGCGTGGCGGCGTGCAGCGCGTCGTACAAATCGAATAGCGGGCCGGCCCAATCGGGAAAATCGAAATGCCCGCCATGCTCCGCATTGCCGATGTGCGCAACCAGCGAATCAGCGCGGAATCGCGAAAGCGCATGCTCGTATTCATCGATGAACCGTTCCATCTCGCCGCGCAATTCCGCAGTGATCGGGTGAGGCGTCGAAATCAACAACCCCGTGCCGAGCGCCTTGGGGAACGCGGCGGTGTACGGCATACGATGCGCGAGCGGTGCGAGGGAATCCATACCCACGATGCTAGCGCGTGCCCGGCTTGGCGTAGTTCGTGCTTGGGCAACCTGATATGCGCTATATGTGGCATGAGGCATCGCCTTATTTTGATACCCCCGTAGCTTTGTATGGTTACGATTATGCTAATCGTGATTATGCAAGTCGCGATTATACAAACTGACGCTTTGGCATGGAGTTCGCTTCACGTTTTCGGGCGGACGGGGGTGTTGCGGAACGGCGGTGAGCGTCACAATGTGAGACGACACGCGGAAAACGGGAAAAATAAAAACGGCGGAATTCCAACGTTTTTTCATGCGCGATACAACAAGACCAATTAAAAATCAAGACTGTTATTCAAAAAACTTTCGTTCTATCTTGGCTTCCGATGCGCGCTTCGTACGTCGGGTACGTCGGGGAAATCGCGCCGAAAAGATTTGCGGAAGGAAGGTTCGACCCATGTCATCTCGCGTCGCGCAGCGCCACGCAGCCGGTTCCTACGATTCGTGCGATTCGCGCGTCTCGGCTTCCGGCCGTCTCATCACGCTCGTCGCCGCGCTGATGATCGCGCTCGCCACGCTGTTTGTCGGCATCGCGATGCCGCGGCAGGCGTCCGCCGCTGACGGCAACCAGACGAATTTCGATTCCTGGACTGCCGTCGCGCAGAATATCGCCAAGCAGCTCGCCACCGCCGAAAAAGACTACAATGACGGCGATTACGGCCAGGCCGGCACCGGCTTCCAGACCGCGCATTGGATCGGCTATGATGCGTCCAACTTCTCGAAAGTTGTCAACGACACCATTTCCGCCGAATGCCAGCAGACACTGCTCAGGCAGTTCACCGATTTGGAAGGACTCGCGTACCAGCAGGGCCAGGGGAGCGCGATCGCAAACGGAATCAACGCGCTGAACGCGGACCTTGACACGGCCGCGCAGACGCTTGACGGCAACGCGAACCTCGCCGACCCCAAAACCTACGCGAAGCAGCGCGCCGAACAGACCGCCGCGGAACGTAAGAAGCTCGACGCGGCCAAAAAGAATTCCTCCAAAGGCAAAGGCGACCGCACGTGGAGCGAAGTCGCCAGCGAAATGAACGTCATCCTCGACAAGGCATACAAGGCCGCCATCTCCGGCAAGGGCGCGGAAGGCTCCAGCCTCGTCAACGACGCGTACTACCAGTACTACGAAAAGCTCGGCTTCGAAAAGAACGTCATGAACGCCATCTCCGGCGACCGCGTCTCGCAGGTCGAATACCAGTTCAAAATGACCCGCAAAACCATGCGCGACGGCAGTTCCGACAAGGAGATCAAGAAGCTCGTCGACGACCTGAAAAGCTGGCTCGTCGAAGACGCGGCCACCCTCGACGGTGGCGCGGCCGGCAACGTCAACGCCTTCACCAAAGCCATCACCAGCTCCGCCGGACAGGCGTTCCTCATCCTGATCCGCGAGGGCCTCGAAGCGCTGCTGGTGGTGGCCGCCGTGGTGGCCTACCTCGTCAAATCCGGCAACCAGCGTTTCACCAAGTGGATTTACCTCGGCGTGCTCGCGGGCCTTGCCGGCTCCGGCCTGATCGCCGTGCTCTTCACGTTCCTGTTCGGAGGCTCCGGTCCGGTCCAGGAAATCAGCGAAGGCGTGTGCGCGCTGATCGCCATGCTCATGCTGCTGTGGACCAGCAACTGGATGCTCAACAAAAGTTCCGTGGAAGCGTGGAACCGTTACATCCGCACCAAAACCGAGTCCGCCGTGGCCGACGCGCAAAACAAAGTCGCCGCCGACGAAGGCGTGGGCCTGGGTATGGTCGTTTCGCTCGCCATGCTGAGCTTCCTAGCCGTGTTCCGTGAAGGCGCCGAAACCGTCATCTTCTACGAATCGATCTACTCGATGAGTCGCGACGCGCAAGGCATGTGGATCGGCGGCATCGCCGCAGGCGTGGTGCTGCTCGTCATCTTCCTCGTGCTGCGCTTCACCTCCGTGAAGATTCCGATTGGCCCGTTCTTCCTCGTTACGTCGATCCTGATGGCCGTGCTGGTCGTCATCTTCGCCGGCGGTGGCATCCACGCGCTCATCGAAGGTGACCTGATCGACGGCCACTACCTGTCCAGCGTGCCCACAAACGACTGGATCGGCCTGTATCCGTACGTCGAATGCCTTGCGGCACAAGCGATCGCGGCGATTGCCGTACTCGCGCTGTTCGCCGTCGGCTTCGCACGCAAACGCAAGTTGCGCACGCCTGACAATCGCAAGTAATACGCAAATTTTCCGAGATTTACCGATATTTTTTCCACATCCAACAACAAAGGAAAGAGAAATGAAGAACAAGAAGATCGCCGCTCTGCTCGGCATCCTGCTGGCCGGCTCCATGGCCTTCTCCCTGTCCGCATGCGGCAATTCCAACGATTCCGCCGCTTCGGACAAGTCCAGCGCCTCCGCGTCGGCTTCGAAGGCCGACGACTCCAGCAAGGACGATTCCAGCGATTCCGCCGGTTTCGAAGAGATCCAGGTCGATGAGAAGCACTCCGACCAGGAATGCGGCCCGCTGACCGTCAACGCCGTCTACTTCCAGCCGATCGACATGGAACCGTCCGGCATGGGCCTCAAGGCCGCCGATGCGAGCTTCCACCTCGAAGCCGACATCCATGCCAACCAGAAGGGCACCGAACTCGGCTACGGCAAGGGCGATTTCGTGCCGGACCTGACCGTCAACTACGACATCATCGACAAGACCTCCAACGCGTCCGTCGCCTCCGGAACCTTCATGCAGATGAACGCCTCCGACGGCCCGCACTACGGCGCCAACGTCAAGCTCGACAAGGCCGGCGCGTACAAGCTCGTGCTGAAGATCGAATCCCCGGAGAAGAAGGGCTGGATGCTGCACGTCGATCCGGAGACGGGTGTGAAGGGACGCTTCTGGACGGAACCGATCGAGGTCACCTTCCCGGACTGGAACTATACGCCGCAGGAGTGGTGATCTCCTAGCGTAGCCCGTTCGCGGTTTCGGTATGCATTACCCGACACACTCAAGGCCGTTCGGCCAAGCTCACGGTCGGGCAATGCATACCGAAACCGCTCTCTCGCGTTTAGGGGGATGGATTCACCTCTGCGATTGTGGAGGGGGTCCGGGAAATCCTCGCATTTTAGGGGAGGGATGAGAGGGGTGGGACTCTTTGGGATGGGGCGGAATGGGAATCGTTGGGCTCTTTGAGTTGGGTTTTTGGATGAAAGGATTTTGGGATGCTGCTGCAGTTTGTGACGGTGTTGCAGGGGGTGTTGGCGCCGGCGCTGCTCGTCATGGCGTTGAGCGTCATGCTCACCGTCGGTGAGGGGCGTGACAAGCCTCTGAGCGCGTACTGGCGGCTGGCCGGTTTCGTTGTTGGATTCGCCGGCGCAGTCGTATTCGCCGCGCTGCGCGCCACCGCCGTCATCACGCAACGCACGTTCGTCAACTATCCGACCCTGTGGTGCTGCGTGATCCTCGACGTGGCCGTGTTCGTCATCGTCCTGTTCGCCCGCCGCATCACCGCCGACTGGCACAACCACCGCGCGCTGCTCGACATCGCGAATCTCGTTGCGGCGCTTGCGATCGCGGCCACCACCTTTCGTGCGCTGCCCGACGTGATTCTGCGACTGACGATCTTCGTCGAGCCGGGCGATCCCATCTTCACTTCCGACATGCTGTTGCGCGCGCTCGGCTTCGCTTTGGGCGCGGCCGTCGCAATCATCGCCGCGCTTATCTTCCGCACGATGCGTTCCACCGCCGTCCGCTGGTCGTTCACGACGGCGGTGCTGCTGTTGGTCGCGCTGTTGTTCGCACAGCATTTCACCGACCTTGCGCAGATCCTCCAATCCAAACGCATCGTCAGCTTCCCGACCGCCGCCTTCCTCGCGCTCGTGTGGGGCATCAACCATCAGCGCAGCCTGACCATCGCAATGGCGCTCGTCTTCGCCATTCCGGCAATCGCCAGCATCGTCATGGGCTTCAAAGTCAAGCCGACCGGCGCCAACGAGGCGATCGCACGCACGCATATCGCGTTCCGCCGCCGCGCGAAAGCGGCCGGCGCGTTCAGCCTGGTCGCCATGATCTGCGTCACCGTGGCCCTGACGTACGGCGTCGCGCAAACGCAGAAAGTCGTCACGCTGTCGCCGCCGGAAGACTACTCGCTCGCCGACGGCGTGGCCACCATCAAATTCAGCCAGATTTCCGACGGCCACTTGCACCGCTTCGAATACCGCGCGAAGGACGGCACCTCCATGCGATTCATCATCATCAAGAAGAACGGCGGCGCGTACGGCGTCGGCCTCGACGCGTGCGACAACTGCGGCGACGCCGGCTACTACGAGAAGGACGGCAAAATCATCTGCAAGAAGTGCGATGTGGCCATCAACCTCGCCACCATCGGCTTCAAAGGCGGCTGCAACCCGATACCGTTCGACTACCAGGTCAAGCCGGGCAAAATCGTCATCCAAACGTCCACGCTCGACGCGCTGTCGAGCCATTTCCAGTGAGCGCCGAGAAAGGTAAGGGGGTGCCATGTTCTTCCTGAAAATGATCTCTCGCTCGTTCAGCCGGCAGTTCAAACGCCGTCTGCTCATCGCCGTCACCGTGTGCCTGTCCGCCACCGTCAGCGTGGCCATGCTCGGCGTGGTGTTCGACGTGGGCGACAAGCTCAACGCGGAGCTGAGCACGTACGGTTCGAATATCGTCGTGCAGCCGAAGTCCGATGCTGTGGTGAGCGATTTGTACAATACCGGCGATTCTGCTGGCTCGGCTTCGGGTAGTTCGTCCGGTTCGGACGGGGGTTCCACTTCCGACGGCTCGGCTGCGGCGGACAGCGCCGACCCGACCGCGTTTCTGAAGGAGTCGGACGCGCAGAAGATCAAGACCATCTTCTGGGCGTTCAACATCACCAATTTCGCGCCGGAATTGAACATCCACGCGGATGCGGGGTGTGTCGGTTCGGGGGCTGGTTCGGCTGGCTCTGCTGGAACGGCTGGTGCGTCAGGTGCGGCTGCTTCCGCGGCGAAATGCAAGGCGACCAACGTGCCGATCGTGGGCACGTGGTTCGCGAAAACCCTGCACATGGACTCCGGCGAGTCCACCGTGGCCGGCATGAACGGCATGCGCTCATGGTGGAAAATCAACGGAACCTGGCCGAAAGACGACAGCGAGCAGGCGATGGTCGGCAGCGCGCTCGCCGCGAAACTGGGCGTGAACGTCGGTGACAGCGTTACGCTCGACAAGACGATCGCCGTCGGTGCGGACGACAATACGAACGGAGGTACCGGGAAAACCGGCAAATCCTCCACCGAACGCAATCGCGTGAAAGTGAAAATCGTCGGCATCTTCGATTCGGGCGATTCCGACAACAGCGCCATTTATATGCCGTCCATCGCCGCGCAAACGCTTGCGAATCTGCCGAATTCCATCGACAAGATTGAAGTCAAGGCGCTCACCACGCCCGACAACGACCTCGCGCGCAAGGCGTCGAAGAATCCGAACGCGCTCACGCAGGACGAGTGGGAGACGTGGTATTGCACCGCGTATCCGTCGTCGATCGCGTACCAGATCGAAGAGGTGCTGCCGGGCGCGGTGGCCAAGCAGGTGCGCCAGGTGGCCGCGCTGCAGGGCGATGTGCTGAACAAGACGCAGGCGGTGATGGTGCTGATGACCGTGCTGTCGCTGGTTGCCGCCGCGATCGCCGTGGCGAACCTGATGGCCGCGTCGATTGGCGAACGCGGTTCGGAATTGGCGCTGTTGAAGGCGATCGGCGCCACGGACGGTGCGGTTTCGCGCCTTATGCTCGCCGAAACGGCGGTGATTTCGCTGGTTGGTGCGATTGCCGGTGCGCTGCTTGGCTCGGGCGTTGCACAGATCGTGGGGCACGTGGTGTTCGGCTCGGGCATCACCATGCGTCCGATGGTGTTCGTGTTGGTTTTCGTGTTGCTGGCGGTCACTGTGCTCGTGGCCTCGCTTTCGTCGATTCGGGCGATTCTGGGCTTGCGTCCGGCGGAGGTGCTGCATGGTAGGTGAGTTGTGCTTGGCTTTCGTAGGGGGTGTGCGATGACGAATCGCAAGATGTTCTTCACCATGCTGTGGGGCGCGGTGTTCCGCCGTCGCTCCCGTGCGATGATGGCCGTGATCGCGTCGCTCGTCGGCGCGGCCACGCTGTTCTGCCTTGCATCCGTGTGCGTCGCGGTGCCGCAGCAGATGAACGAGGAAATGCGCGCGTACGGCGCGAACCTGATCGTCACGCCCGCGTCCGCAACGGGCAAATCGCAAGGCATCGATACTGCAACCGTACGCAACGTGACGGCGCTCGTCGGCGCCGGACACAGCGTGAAATCAGCCGCATACCGGTATGAGAGCGTGCGCATCAATTCCGCGCCGTACACCATCGCCGGCGTGGACGTGAAAGCCGTCCGCGCGCTCAATCGCCATTGGAACGTGACGGGCGATTGGCCCGGCTCGGGCAACGTGATGGTCGGCCGCGACGTCGCCGACGCGCTCGGCGTGAAAGTCGGCAGCCGTGTCACCATCGGTTACCGCGCCGCCGACGCGTCTGCTTCAGCGTCTTCTTCCGCGTCCGCAAAATCCGATTCGGACGAATCAACTGAAACGGCAGAATCGTCCGCGCAGGGCACGCAGAGTACGCAAACTACGCAAGGCGAACAGACCACGCAAGCCACGGAAAACGGCCGCGTCTCGTCCGACATCATGGATAACAACGGCACCGAATTCCGCATTTCCGGCATCGTTGACACCGGCGGCAACGAGGATTCCATCATCTACGCCACCACCGCGGACGTGGCCAAACTCGCCGGTTCCAAGCGCGGCGCCGACGTGGTCGAATACTCCGTGAACGCCATGGGCGACGAGCTCAACGACATCGTCAACAACATCAATCGCAGTGCCGACAAAAACCCGAACAGCGCCGTCAAAGCGCAGACCGTCACCAGAATCACCTCGTCCGACACCCGCATCATCGCCATGCTGCAGACCCTGTTCTGGATTGTCTCGCTCGTCGTGCTCGTGCTGACGCTCGTCGGCGTGGGCACCACCATCAGCTCCATCGTGAGTCAGCGTCGCAATGAAATCGGCTTGCGCAAAGCCCTCGGCGCCGACTCGCGCGCCATCGGCGTCGAATTCTACGTGGAATCCGGCATCTACGGCTTGATCGGCGGTCTGCTCGGCACTGCTATCGGCTATGTGCTGGCGCGTGTGCTGTGCGCCACCGTCTTCGGTCGCGCGATCGGCTTCGACTGGCTGCTCGGCGCCGGCTCGCTGCTGCTGAGCGTGGCGATCGCCGTCATCGCCTCCATTCCGCCGGTCCGCCGCGCCACCCGTATCGACCCCGCCATCGTTTTGAGGGAGGAATAATCATGGACAACGAACATATGCTGCTGGAACTCGACCACATTTCCAAGATTTACGGCGATCTGCACGCCGTCGACGACCTGAGTCTGACCGTTCCGCAAGGGCAATGGCTGGCGATTGTCGGCTCGTCCGGTTCCGGCAAAACCACGCTGATGAACATGATCGGCTGCATGGATACGCCGTCGAAGGGTTCCGTCATGCTTGAAGGCCGGCGATTGGAGGATCTGAACGCCCGCCAGCTCGCCGACGTGCGCAAGAACATGATAGGACTAGTGTTCCAAAAGTTCTACCTCGTGCCTCATCTGACGGCGGTGGAGAACGTGATGGTGGCGCAATACTACCATTCCGTGGTCGACGAGAAGCAGGCGATGGAAGCGCTGGAACGAGTGGGATTGAAGGAGCGTGCGCATCACCTGCCCGGCCAGCTGTCCGGCGGTGAGCAGCAGCGCGTGTGCATCGCCCGCGCGCTCATCAACTGCCCGAAGCTGATTCTCGCCGACGAGCCGACCGGCAACCTCGACGAGAAGAACGAGAAGATCGTGCTCGACCTGTTCCGCCAGCTGCACGAGCAGGGCACCACGATCATCGTCGTGACGCATGACGCGCTCGTCGCCTCCTGCGCACAACGCGAGATCATGCTCAACCATGGTGTGCTCGTCGGCGAGCAGTGGAACGACGAGGAGGCGAAACGCGCGTACGAAGCGGCCGGCGGCAAGCCCGCATTCACCGGTTCCGCCGCGGAAGGCGCGCAGAACGGGGGTATTGCGATTTCGTTCGCCGACCCCACGAAAGCCGCGAAAACCGGCGATACGGACGCGGCCAACGTTGCCGTTGCGGCTGGCGTTGCCGACGATACGGACGTAGAGCCCGACGTCACGAAAGGGGAGCAGGCATGAGCACCGCACAATCGAACGCAGTCAAAGTCATCGCACTGTCCGCGGCGAGCATCGCGCTGCTGTCGGCATGCGGCGAGCCGAAAGCCACGCCGATGGACGACGAATACGCCGGCAATTCCGGCGAAAGCGTGCAATCGCAGGAAAATAAGTCGAAAACCGACGGCAAGGCGGCTGACAATACGGCCGGCGGCGACGCCACCACCAAAAACCATGCCGATGACGCGAATTCCACGACGTCCAGCAAGCAGGACACCGGCAACTACGCGGATGGCGATTATTCGGTCAACGGCCAGTACGGCCCGGTCGGCGAGGACACCATCGACGTGCAACTGACCGTCAAAGACCAGAACGTGACGGCCGTGAAGATCGTCGGCCATCCGTTCACGTCCATCTCCAAAAAGCATCAGAACGACTTCGCCAAAGCCGTGCCGGACGCGGTGGTCGGCAAGCCGTTGAAGGACCTTAAAGTAGACAAGCTCGCCGGCGCCAGCTGGACCTCCGAAGCCTTCAACAAGGCGTTGGAAGTGGCGCGTCAGGAAGCGTCAATCCAATAGCCCATTCCTTCTGAAACCGACACGGCATGCCCGTCTTGCGTCGGTGCGGACGGTTTTCCTGTGGTTACCGTGCGGATTCGGCGCATACGTTCGGCCAGAGCAACGTGGCCATGTTCTCGGCCCAGGAATCAGACTTGCGTTCCTTGCCGGATTGCCGTTCCCTTCCGGCTTCCTGTCCCGCCAACGCTTTGCAAGCCAGCATGGAACCCAGCACCGTGCTGAACAGGAACGTGTAGTCCAAACGGTTTTGAAACACTCCGTCGGCGATGCCACGTTCCATGAACCCCACGAACCGTTCTTCGGCCGGCGCCAGCACTTGTGCTGCGATCGCCTTCAGCGTGGCGTTGTCGGAAGACAGCACCACGCCCACGGCTTTCAATCCGAGTTCGCTGTCGAAGCAGTCCTGGATGCGTCGCAGCATGGTGGCCAGTCCGCTCCGCGACGGCTTCAAATCGTTGAAATTCGGTAGTCCGGCAACTTCCGGTTGGATGCGTTGCAATAAATCGTCGGCGTTTCGGTAGCGTCGGTAGATTGTGGTCTTTGCTACCCCTGAACGTCGTGCGACCTCTTCGATGGTCACCGCTCCGATACCATCGGAAATCACTATCCCCAATGTGGCTTTCATGATTTTGCGGTCGGTTTGCTCCCGTAATCGCTCACGTCGGCCACGTACTGTGCCGACGTCTTCCTGCGTGGTTTTTTGCACCGTCTTCCGCGTGCCCTCTTGCGTGGTTCCGCCCATCATGCCGCGATCACTTTCGTGCTTTCCAGCTTGCTTACGTACCAATGGTTGAACTTGACCAGTGGAATGCGCAGTAGCAGACCTATCAGCAGCAGCGGCGGAATGAACAGCAGTAGCGCGCCAATCGCAAACCAGTAATCGTTACTGTAGATTCCGCCGATCGCCGCGCGCATTGCTGTGATTGAATGCGTCGCAGGCAGGAACGGGCTGATGCCGCTGATGATTTTCGGCAGCACGGCCAGCGGATATGCGCCGTTCGCTCCGGAGATCTGCATGACGAGAAACAGCACGCCGATGGCTTTGCCGACGTTGCCGAAGCTGGCCACGAGCGTGTAGGTGAAGAACGAGAACACTAGGCTGCTCACCCAGCCGGACAGCATGAACAGCAGCGGATGCACCGCCTGGACATGGAGGAACAGCAGACTGCCTCCCAAGGAGAACGTGCTCTGCAATAGTCCGATCACGCCGAACACACCGTAATGTCCGAGAAACAGCTGATGCGGTTTCGGGTCGCCGAGTTCCTTGCGCACCTTACGCGAGACGGTGGTCTTGAGCGTCACTGCCATGAGCAGCGAACCGACCCACAGTGGCAGGATCGTGTAGAACGGTGCCATCTGCGAACCGAAATTCTTGACTGGGAACACCGCGTTGCGTTTCACTTTTACAGGGGCTGCAAGCGCGGCGGCCAACGAGTCGGTATTATCGCTGAGCACATCTTTGACGGCGCTCATATCGCCGCTGTTCAGCGCATCGGTCAATGTTCCTGTGAATGCGCCCAGTTTTTTGCCCGCGCCGGCCAGACTATCGGCGGTGGAATCCAACACGCTGCTGATGGCGGTCAGATTCTTATCCGCGGTCTTGGTGGTGCCGTTCAGATTGCCCAGCGCGCCTTTCAGATCGGCCGCTGTGGCATTGAGCGCGGTGGTGGTGCTGGTAATGGACGTGGCGATATCGTCAAGTTGCGGTTTCAGTTGGCTCTCATAGTCGGTTTTGATGCCACTGACGGACGTTGCCGCCTGCTGCGCCAGTTTCTTGATCTCCGCACGTTCGGCCGTGGTATCGCTTACTTTGGCGTCGATGTTGTCGGCGCTGCCATTCAGCGCCGATGCTAGGTCGTTGAGCTGTGTGATGGTGGTGCCGACGTTGGTTTTGAGATGGTCGATGGCGTTCCTCACCGCTTCCGGCAGCTTTTCGTTTGCACTGAGCGCGTCGAGCGAATCATAGATCTGCTGGTAGCTTTGCGCCTGCTTGCTGATGTTCGTGGCCTGGTTGCGTAATGCGGTGGCGGTGTTGCCGGCCTGCGCGCCCGCATTGCCGAATAGGCTGTCCACATCTGCTTCCACGGCTGTGAAGCTGTTGGCGGAATCAGTCAGAGCCGTGCCCAGCGCGGTGGTGCCGGTCTTCAACGCGCCCGTCAGATCCTCCACGCCGCTGCCGGCTTGCTTGAGTGTTGTTCCTACGCTTTTCGCATTGCCGCTGACATTGGCGATCAGACCGTCGGAGGACTCAAGCAGATGCCGTGCGCTTTGGGTCAGCGTGCTGAACGTGCGGAGCGTTCCGGAAGCGTCGGTGAGCGTTTCCGCGAAGTCGCTGATATTGCCGTTGAACTGCGTGAGTTGTTCCTGCGCGGCTGGCTTGTCGAGTTGGTTGGCGAGCTGCGATGCCACACTCAGCGCGGTGCTGGTCAGTGTTTCGGAGAACGTCTCGTTGACCTGCGCGCTGACCGTATCGGCGCCTTGGCCTGTGATCTTCGGAGCCAAGGCGTTCTTCTTTTCATTGTTGTAGTAGGCGATTTCGGCGTGGTCGCCATCGGATGCGAAGAACGTCATCATACGGGTGCTGAAGTTCTTTGGAATCACCACAGCTGCGTAATATTTGCCGGATTTGGTGCCGTTGATGGCTTCTTTTTTGGTGGTGAAGGTCCAGTCGAGCTGATCGTTGGAACGCAGCGTGTTAACCACTTGGTCGCCGATGTTGATCTTCACTGGAATGAGGTCGGACCGGTATCCGTCGTCCTCATTGGCTACGGCGAATTTCAGATTGCCGGTATTGGCGAACGGGTCCCAGCTGGCGGCCACGTTGAACCATGTGAAGATGCCGGGGATCACAACGAGTCCGATGACGATGATGATGGAGACGACGTTGCTGGTGATTCGCCGGATGTCGCCGACGAACAGTTTCCAGATGGTTTTCATGCGTTGCTCCTTTCCTCGTTGTTTTCGTTGTTTTCGGTTGTCTCGGTTGTCTCGGCGGTCTCGGCGGTCTCGGCGGTGTCCGTGGCGGCATCGTTCGCGGCGGCGCTTGGACCGGTCGTCTGCATTTTCTGCATTTTCTGCACCAGTATGGCGATTCCGTCATCTTCATTGTGGTTGACGCCCGTCACGTTTTCCGTCGTTTCTTTGATGACGCTGGTATTGCGATTATCGGATGTCGTGCGTTTGCCGCTGGTGCGTTTTCGCGTTTTGCGCAGCAGTCTGTTCCGCCGTTCCTGTTGCGCCCGCTTTTTGCGACGGATGCGTGCCGCTTGGCGCTCCACCAGCATGGATTGGATCGATTCATCGCTCAAATGGCCGAGCTCCACTTGACGGTTCAGATTATCGCGCATGTATTCGATGACCATGAGGAAGCCCATGATGAGCAGAATCCAGACGACCCACGTGGCCAGTACCACCACTTTCTCTCCGTTGGTGAACGAGAACACCGCCGCCAGAGTTACCGGAACTACGAATCCGATCACCAGAGCTCCGCGCTTGAGTTTCGGGTACAGTTCCGCGAACCGACTTGCGCGTTCCTCGATCACCTCGCGGTAGCCGCCTTTGTCGGCCAGCACCTGAATGGCTTGGGACATGTTGTATCCGCGTTCCGGAAGCTCCACTTCCTCGCCGATAATCATGTCGCTTTCCTTGATTTCGCGGGCGAACAGTCGGTTGAGGTTGACCAACAGAGGACGGACCGCCAGACCGATGACGAACGCCATGGCGGCAAACAGCAGCAGCGTGCCGATCGCCTTGGTCCAATGGCCGTCGTAGAAGCCGGCGATGGTCTCGCGGAATGCGTCTATCGAATAGCTGAATGGCACGAACGGATAGACCATGCGGAAGAATTTCGGCATCATCTCGATCGGATACAGGCCGGAAGCGCCTGGAATCTGCACGATCACCAACGCCACGCACAGGCCCTTGCCGATGTGCATGAACGTGGTGGACAGCGCGTACGTGATGCTCAGATATACCAGCGATGTGATCATGCCGGTCAGTATGAACAGTGGCGCGCAAGCCGTCTGCACGCCGAGTATCAGATCGCCAACGGTGCAGATCGCGCCTTGAATGACGCCCATCGTGCCGAGCAACAGGTATCGGGCCAGATACTTTTCGGTTGCGGTCGGATCGAGACCCTCAAGCCCCTCGTCGTCCACCTCCACTTTGCAGATCACCACAAAGGCGAACGCGCCCACCCACAGTGCCAGATTGGTCATCAGCGGAGCCATGCCGGAGCCGTAGGAGTTGACGGGATACACGTTCTTCGTGTCGATTACGGTCGGGGACTCCATGAACGAGGCGATCTTATCCGCGTCAAGCGAACCGCTGCCGGTCAACGATGCGAGCAGATCCGCAGTGCCCAGCGCCTTCAGGTCGGTGCTGACGGTGGTGAGCTTCGTCTCCATCTTCGCCAGCTGCTGGTCGGTTTGCTCAAGGCCGATGCGGGTGTCTGACGCCACTTGGTCGAGTTGGTCGAGCACGATGTTGGTTTGCCTGACCACGCTGTCCTGGCTGGTCACGGTGCCGGCAAGTGTTCCGGCCGTCCCAGCCAGCGAGCCCAGCGCGGAATTCAGTCGCGGCAGTGCGCCTGAATTGATGGCGTTGCGCGCCGTGCCTGCGCTTTTGAGCGAGTTCTGCGTGCCTATGTTGAAATCGGTGGACAGTTTGGATACGCTGCCGGCTGTGGCCTGTGTGTTCTCGCTCAGGGTTTTGAGGTCGGCGAGTGTTCCGGCTGCCGTGTTGTTGGTATTCTCCAGTTTGCTGATGATTTGCTGGTATTGCGCGTTGTCGCTGGCGGATTTGAGCTTCTCGAGCAGTTTCGCATTGCTGTCGGTGATGTTTTGCATGCCGGTCACCGCCTGCTGCGCCGATCCACTTGCCGCGGATACCGCCGACGAGATCTGGTTGATGCTGGCTGTGGATTGCGCCGTCGCTTGGGAAACAAGTCCGGATCCGGTTTCCAGCGCGCTGTTGGCGTTGGACGAAAGCGTGTTGAGCTGGGTTTGCGCTGTGCCGATGGCGGTGGATGCGCCTGCTAGTCCTCTGCCTGCGCTCGCCGCGGCCAGCTGCACGTCGTTCAGGGCATTGCGTGCTGCTTTTGTCTGCTGTGGCACATTGGCTAACTGGGTGTCGAGATCCGCGATTGCGGAGCGGATCGTGCCTACGTTCCGCTTGGTGTTGTCGAGTTCGCCGATGGTTTCGTTGGCGATGGCGTTGGTGTTGCCGCTGATGGTGCCGTTGGCCGAGTTGACGGCTTTGACGAGCACGTCGCTGACGGTGGAGACGAAGGTGTTGTTGACGGTGCGGTCGACCACGGTCGCGCCTTGGTCGGTGATTTTCGGCGAAATCGGATTCGCCTTCTCGTTCACGTAATATTCGAGCGTGGGGCGATGCTTGCTGTTGGTGACGACGTTGGCCAGATCTTCGCTGAAGTCGGAAGGGATGACGATTGCGGCGTAGCAGTCGCCCGACTCCACCGCTTCCATCGCGTTGGCTTTGCCCATGAACTCCCAGCCGAGCTGGTCGTTGCTCTTCAGCGTGCCTTCGATTTGATCGCCGAGATTGACTTTGCCAAGCAGCGCGTTGTCTGTGCCTTCGTCCATGTTGGCCACGGCCACTTTGATGCTGTCCGTGTTGCCATAGGGATTCCAGAACCCGTAGATGTTGAACCATGCGTATAGCGGGGGAATGAGAATCAGGCCGATCATAATCACCCAAGCGGCGGGTACGGTGACCAATCGTTTGAAGTCACGGCGCAGGATCTGCAGTACGTTGTGCATTGTTTCTCCGAGTTGGTGAATCATTCCTCTCATAGCAATACGTATTTCGTAGCGCTACGCGGTACGTATCGTATAACGCGCTCCGGGACAATCGCCATCGCGTTTCATGGATGACGGAAATCGGGTCGAGTACTGCGGCAAAGCCTCGGCAAAACCATCGCCGGCTGACGTAGCCCCTTCCGCTCACGTCCGTGACAAATCGCCATTTCTGTATGTCCGTGAGCGAAAGGTGGTAATAAATCGCTATTTTCCGTCCGTATTTATACCCCCATTTGCTCACGATGCGCTATGCATCGCCATTTCTTGCGGACGTGAGCGAAAGGTGGTGTGCGAATGGCGATTGCAGCCAGCTGACGTCCCCCTCTTTTGCTCGCGTCCGCCAATAATCGCACCTGAACCGCTTTTCTTGCGGCGGATATTGCCTACGTTTGGTAGCGTGGGCTGAAGGAAGGAGCGGCATATGAGCGAAACCGCACAATCTGAATCACGATCCGAGGATTCCGCCGCGGGCAAGACGGATGGAGAAATCAAGGCGATTGCCGCCGAAACCGAAATCGCGGCTATCGAAGAAGGCGGAAAGCAGGGCACTGGCGAAGTCGGCAATCCCGCTGACCGTCGTCTGCCGTTAATCGTTCGCATTTACGGCATCGTCATGCTTATTGAAGGCGTGGTGACGCTGCCGATCATCGTGCTGTCGTGCCTGTACGTCGTACAGGCCGTGCTTTCCGGCGATATGACGTTCGACGCGCTGAGCCTCACCACGATTCTGTCGGCGATTCACGCGGTCGTGCTGATGGTCACCACCGCGTGCCTGACGGTGTTCGGCGTGCTGCTTTTCAGGAACAAACGCCGGCACATCGCGCAATGGACGTACCTGCTGATTCCGCTTACGCTCGCCGAAGGCCTGCTGTCGCTGGCGTTGAAGGGGCTTGGCCTGAACCTTGTCAGCCCGGCTGTCCAGCTTGTCGTGCTGATCGCCCTGCACATCACCGCCGACCCATCGCTGCGGGAGGAGCGCCGGCTGCAGTTCGCGTTGCGGCGCATGGACGCCCGCAGCGCGTATGAGAACGCCGCCTCCCAAGGCATGGCCGGCCGCGACCTGACCGGCAAAGGCTATATTTCGCTGGATTTCTTCAATCTGTTCTGGCTGTTCACCATTGGTTGTGTGTTCGGTTTGGTGATCGAAACCATCTACCATTTCATCCTGTTTGGCGAATACCAGGATCGCGCAGGCTTCCTGTGGGGGCCGTTCTCGCCGATTTACGGCTTCGGCGTGGTGATCGTCACCGTGTTGCTCAACCATTTGTGGCAGTCGAATTGGTTGCTGATTTTCTGCTCAAGCGCGGTGATCGGTGGCGCGTTCGAATATTTCACCAGCTGGTTCATGCAGGCCGCGTTCGGTATTCGCGCATGGGATTACACGGGGCAATGGCTTTCGATTGACGGGCGTACGTCCGGCAAATACATGTTCTTCTGGGGTATCCTCGGCTTGATTTGGGTCAAGTTGATTTTGCCGCGATTGTTGCGATTGATCCAGCGTATTCCGTGGAAGATTCGCTATTCGCTGACGCTGGTCTGCTTCATTTTCCTTTTCGTCGACGGTGTGATGACGCTGATGGCCCTTGATGCTTGGTATTCCCGCATGGCTGGGGTTGCGCAGAATTCGCCCGTTTCGCAGTTCTTCGCCACGTATTTCAATGACGATTTCATGGCCCACCGATTCCAGACCATGAAGATCGACCCGTCCACTGCCGGTCGTATGTAGGCTGGTTTTTGCGTTTTGCGGGTTTTGCTAAGCGGCTGGTCGGGCGATGTTCCGGCTGGCCGCTTTGCTTTGGGTGGCTGATTTTGAACGATTTCGGACGATTGCAGTGGGGTTTTGTTGCGGGTTTTGCCGCGGGGGATTTGATTCTTCCGGATTATTGCCGTTTGGGATTCGTGCCTTCCGGCTGTCTGGATGCTTGACTGCTGTTGCCGCGCCTACGCCGCGATGCTTTGCGCCAGCTGGCGGATGAGGTCGGGGCGATGTCCGCTCCATGAGGAATTCGGTGAGATGACGACCGGAATTTGCTTGAAGCCGGCGTCCTTGATCTGTTCGAATGTGGACGGATTCTGCGTCAGGTCGACCGCCACATACCGCACGCCCAGTTTGGAAAGTTCCTGTTCGGTGGCCTTGCACTGAGGGTTGCTCGGATTGGTGAAGACGGTCACGGTCATTCTTTTCCTCCCTATGCAAATCGGCTTCCTTTGGTGTGGAAAGCCTTGTCGGCCACGTTTTTTGATTTTGACTGGCTGAGCAGGCCGTTCATCAGTATACACTACCTGTAGTGGCGTTTCGTACGTTTGCCCACTGTATATAGTGGGGAATTTCCCGTAATACCGAATCTATACGAACAAATGTTCGATATATTCGAGTCTATCATTATCCTCGATTGCGCCACGCCGGTTGCATGCGTATGGTCCGTCCGCGAATCGCCCGCGGGCTGTTCGCTATTCATTTCGGAACACATATTGCGATTTCGCTCGTTTTCTTACGATTGTGAGCGAAAGGTGGTGCCGCATAGTGCGGTAGGGGGTATAAATCGCCTTATTTTCCATACTTTTCGGCGCACGTCGCGAAATAATCGACCGAAATTGCGATTCGTGAGCGAAAGAGGGTGCGCGATATGGTGCGTTCCGTATTGAAGTGCTGAGACCTCATCCCGAAACAAATGAAAAAGTCCTGAGAACCATCGGCTTCCAGGACTTCGAACCTGTGCCCCCCGTGGGATTCGAACCCACAACCCACGACTTAAAAGGACGCTGCTCTAACCGTTGAGCTAGAGGGGCAACAGCAACACAGTATACAGCATATTCGGACCAATCGCCACCACGGGCGTCGGACGGGCGTCGAAATGGCCTTCGGAGTGTTGGTGTGCCTACAATCGAAACCATGTCATGTACCACAATTCTTGTAGGCAAAAAAGCAAGTTACGACGGTTCGACCATCATCGCCCGAGATGACGACTCTGGTTCGGGACGTTACGATCCCAAGAAATTCGTAGTCGTCGCACCGCAGGAGCAGCCGCGGCACTACCGCAGTGTGCTGAGCCACGTTGAAATCGACCTTCCCGACAATCCATGCCGGTACAGCATCGTACCGAACGTGCTTCCAAATCGTGGAATCCTTGCGGAAGCTGGCGTCAACGAACGCAACGTGGCCATGAGCGCCACCGAAACCATCGCCGTCAACGAGCGCGTGCTCGGCGCCGACCCGCTGGTCGCACTGCAGCCGGCCGACGAAGCCAATGGTAAGCCGGAAACCCCAGGCGGCATCGGCGAAGAAGACATCATCACCCTCGTGCTGCCGTACGTCAACACCGCGCGCGAAGGCGTGAAACGTCTGGCCGAACTGCTCGAAACGTACGGAACGTACGAATCGAACGGCATCATCATTTCCGACGTGGACGAAATCTGGTACGTCGAAACCATCGGCGGCCACCACTGGATCGCCCGCCGCGTGCCGGACGACAAATGCGCGATCATCCCCAACCAGCTTGGCATCGACTATTTCGATTTTGATGACGCCTTCAGCGACGCACGTGAATTCATGTGTAGCGCCGATCTGCAGGAATTCATCGAAACGCACCATCTTGGGCGCGCGGCGGGTACGCAGGGCGGCATGAACGGCGGCCACTGCAACCCGCGTATCGTATTCGGCACCGCCACCGCGAAGGACCACATCTACAACACGCCACGCGCCTGGTACATGTACCGCTATCTCGATCCGGCCGACGCGGAAAACCTTACCCCTGAATCGGACGATATTCCATGGTGTCTCGAACCGGAGAATGCCGTGACCGTCGAGGATGTCGACTTCCTGCTCGGTTCGCACTTCGAAGGCACCCCGTATGACCCGTACGGCACGCAGGGAACTGAGGAAAGCCGCCATCGCTACCGTCCGATCGGCATCAACCGCACCGGACACATGGTGGCCATGCAGATTCGCCCGTACGCGCCCGTCGAAAGCCGTTCGATCATGTGGATTTCGTACGGTTCCGGCGCGTTCACCACGTCCGCCCCGTTCTATGCGAACGTCGACGACACCCCCGCCTACCTGCGCGACACCACGCCGGAAGTCTCCACGGACTGCCTGTATTGGACGAACCGCCTGATTGCAACGCTCGCCGACGCGCACTTCTACGAGACCAGCAACGCGGTCGAGGGCTTCTCGGAAGATGTCCGTTCCTTCGGCCACCGTCTGGTGGAACGTACGGATGATGCGCTTGCGATTGGTGGGTCGGCGACTGGGGCTGGTGGCGCTGGTTCTGGTGCCGGTTCTGCGGTTGGCGGTTCTGGTTCTATGTCTGGTGCTGCGGTTGATTCCGGTTCCGATGGGCTTGCTAGTCCTACATCTGTTCCGGCCCGTCTTGCGGCGGCTAACGACGAAATGGCGGAATACCTGCGATCGCGCAATACGAAGCTGCTCGGCGACGTGCTGTACACGTCCAGCAATCTCATGCACAACAGTTTCGCCATGTCGGATCGCTGGAACTAAGCCCGCTGGTGCTTTCCGTGTCCGTTTCTCCCGAATCGGACACACAGGCATCAAAATGAAGCGCTCCTGTGTCCGAATCACCAGAAACGGACACAGGAGCGCCTAGCCGATCGCAATAATCGCAATACTCACGCAATATCGCGTAAACCCTCTATCGCGCGAAACCTGCGAAACCCGCGAAACCCGCGCGAAATCAGTTGAACCCGACCACATGTTCCGCCACGAAATATCCCTTTCGAATCACAAACCGGCCGAGCGAACCATGTAGGTTCAGCGCGCGCGACATCGCCTTCTTACGCACGTCCTTGTAAATCGTCGGCGAATACGCCTCGATATCCGCCCACATGGCCTTCTTCTTCTCGTAATTCTCCGGATCGCGCGACAAAATCATGAAAACGCTCGCGACGGAACTCTGAATCGCCAGAAAATGAATCATGTAGCGGTATAGGCCGTCTGGCACCGTACCTCGTTCGGGGGTGGCGCGCACCATGCACTGGTTGACGAGCCGCAGCTGGTCCACGCGTCGGATCATCACGTCCGTCTGCACGCTCTGCCCGTCGCGGCCGATGAAATAGTGATAGAACGGCGTGTCCAGATACTGCAGCGACTTGACCCACGGGAACGGCTGATACGCGTAGATGAAGTCCACGTAGAACGTGTGCTCCGGCAGCTGCATCTTCGATTCGCGCACCACGGCCGTGCGGTAGATCAGCGCGTGCATGAGGATGTATTCGGTCAGTCCGAAATGCCCTAGATCGTCCCAGGTGAGCCGTTTGCCGGGCTCCATAGCGTGACGGAAGTTCACCACGTGCTTGTTGCGCTTGCCCACCTTGTCGTACACGTAGTTGGTGACGAGCATGTCGAGCGGGTCGTCCTTGCCGACCTCGCCGCGCAGCACGGCCATGACCTGTTCGAGCGATTCCGGGCCGACCCAATCGTCCGCGTCCACGACCTTCACGTACATGCCGCTCGCCGCCGCGATGCCGGTGTTGACCGCGCCGCCGTGGCCCTTGTTCTCCTGATGGATCGCGCGCACGATTCCCGGATTGCGCGCCTCGAACGTCTTCGCCATCTCCAGCGTGCCGTCGGACGAGCCGTCATCCACGATCAGCACTTCGATGTCGTCGTTGCGCTTCGACGCGATCAACGATTCGACGCACCGTTCCAGGTATTCCGTCATGTTGTACGCGGGCACCACGAAGGTGAGCGTCTTCTTCTCCTGCATATTCTTCCTCGGATCGGGCTCGTGTCGGGCCGTGCGGCTGGCCGACCGCTCCGGCCAAAAGCATAACGAAACTAACGTAGCACCATGTGCGGTTCCGGGGCGCGGTTTTGCGCACAAACGGCACCCTGAAATACGCAATCTGCACCTGAAATTTCCCCTAGGGTCATTTCGGGTGACGGTATGTCAGTTTTCGTCAATTGTTGATTGTTTTTGCGATTCGTGCGGGCTTTGCGGTTTTTGCGATTCGTTCGTCTCGTCTGATTCGTTTGATTCGTCTGCCGCTTGCGATTTGCCTACTGCTTGCGATCCGTCCGTCACGGTCGTCCCGTCCGTCGCGTCATCTCCCGCAGCAACCGCCTTCTCCTGCGATTTCGCGGCCTTCTTGCCCTGCTTCTCCTGCTTGGCGATCGCCTTCGCTTCCCGCGCGGCCTGCTTTTCCGCCTCGCGGGCGGCCTTTTCGCTTTCGTAGCGCAGTTCCGGCTTGGCTTCCATGCGGCTCAGCCCATACCATGCCAGGTTCACGATGTGCGCGGCGAGCTGCTCCTTGCTGAGCTTGCGCTGGTCGGCCCAATATTGGCAGGTGTACACGGTCATGCCGATGAGCATCTGCGCGTAATACGGCACGCTTTTGGCCGGCAGATGCTGGCGTTTGAACGCGTCGGTGAGAATGTCCTCGACGCGTACGGCGATGTCTCCAAGCAGCGAATTGAACGAGTTGGACGGGTCGGTTTTCGGCGAATCGCGCGTGAGCACGCGGAAGCCTTCGGCGTTTTCCTCCACGTAGGTGAGCAGCGCAAGCGCGGTGCGTTCCACGATTTGGCGCGGATGCGCCTGCGGGTCGGACAGCGCGTTGATGAGAACGTCGGTGAGCGCGCGCATTTCGCGGTCCACCACCACGGCGTACAGGCCTTCCTTTCCTCCGAAATGTTCGTAGACGATGGGTTTCGACACTTTTGCGGTCGAGGCGATCTCTTCCACGCTCACTGCTTCGAATCCCTTGGCCGCGAACAGCGATCGACCGATTTCGATAAGCTGCTCGCGCCGCTGGTACGACGTCATTCTGGATGTATTGGCCATATTGCCCAGTTTTTCACGTCCCGTGGATAGCCCCATTGCCTGCCCTGGCAGAGATGAGTGGCGTGTCCGTTGCGCTTTTTAGGCTGGAACCATGGATACGAATGTGATTATTGCGATTGTCGCGGTCGTCGTTATCGCGGCATTACTTGCGATTGGCGGATGGTGGTTCGGTAAGAGCCGCAAGTCCGCCGTGGACAAGTCCACTGAAGCGGCGAAGGCGAAGGCCGATGCTCGTTTGGCTACGGAGAAGTCCGCCGCGCAATCTGCCGCCGCAAGTGCCGAAAACGCTGAGAAAACCAAGGAAACCGCGGAATCCGCAGCGACGGAAGTGGAATCCGCGACTTCGTCTGCCACACCTGAATCGCCAGTGGCAACTGAACCAACTCCGGTCGGGTCAGCCGTAACTGAATCCGCGACCCCAGCCGTCGAAACCCCTGAAGCTGCCGGCACCCGCATGCAGCGCCTCAAGGCGCGCCTGTCCAAGTCCGGCAACCCGTTCGGCAGGGCACTGTTCAACATCCTCGCCAAGGATCAGCTCTCCGAATCCGATTGGGAGGATGTCGAAGACACCCTTCTGCTTGCCGATGTTGGCGCGGAAGCCAGCGAACAGCTTGTCGAGGAACTACGCAACGACGCCCGAATCGCGGGCCAGTCCGACCCGGCCGAAGTGCGTGCCGCGCTGAAAGACAAGCTGCTGAAGCTCGTAGGCACTGACACGGATCGCCGCCTCAATGCCGATAAGGAAGGCGCGAACAAGCCGAGCGTCATCATCATGGTCGGTGTGAACGGCACCGGCAAGACCACTACCGCGGGCAAGCTTTCCCGCCTGCTCGTCTCCGAAGGCAAGCAGGTCATGCTGGGCGCGGCCGACACGTTCCGCGCCGCCGCCGCCGACCAGCTGGAGACCTGGGGCGCGAAGGTGGGCGTACCGGTCGTGCGCTCCGACAAGGACGGCGCCGACCCGGCTTCCGTGGCGTTCGAAGCCAGTGCCAAGGCCAAGGAGGCGAACGCCGACGTGCTCATCATCGACACCGCCGGCCGTCTGCAGAACAAGTCCAACCTCATGGACGAGCTCGGCAAGATCCGCCGCGTCACCGAAAAGAACCTGCCTGTGGACGAAGTGCTGCTCGTGCTCGACGCCACTACCGGCCAGAACGGCATGACGCAGGCCAAGGTGTTCGCCGAAGCGATCGGCATCACCGGCGTGGTCCTGTCCAAGCTCGACGGCTCCGCCAAGGGCGGCATCGTCATCTCCGTGCAGAAGGAGCTTGGCGTGCCCGTCAAGCTCGTCGGCCTCGGCGAAGGCCCGGACGACCTCGCCCCGTTCGATCCGGAAGGCTTCGTCGACGGCATCCTCGCCTGACGTTCCCATATTTTCCGGATTTGCGATTTCCGTAGCGAAAACCTCCCTTCACGTTCCGTACGTGGCGGGAGGTTTTCGTATTGCGATTACTGCTCAGCGCCAGCCGTACCGGCAGCGCCAGCCCCCACTCCCGGCACCTTCCGGATCGTCAGCTTCAGCAGCAGCGGCGCGACCAGCGTCACCAGCGAAATGATGAAGATGATCGTCGAATAGTATTCGCTGCCGAGCACATGCTCGTTGAAGCCGATTTGCGCGGTAATCAACGCCATCTCGCCACGCGGTACCATGCCCGCGCCGATCATCAGCGCCGAAGCGCCGCCAAAACCGGCCATGCGGCCACCCAAACCGCAGCCGACGACCTTCGTGATCACGCCGAGAACCGTCATGATCGCAATGAACACAATCATCTTCGTATCATCCACGCCTGTGGTCTGCAGGCCGATGCCCACGAAGAACACCGGCACGAACAACGTGTCTCCAACCGGCTCGATATACCGGTCCGCGTCCTCCGCGTAATCGCTGTTGCTTACCGCGATGCCGGCGAAAAACGCGCCCACCGCGTAGCTCAACCCGGCCAGATTCGACGCCCACGCCATCGCCAGGCAGATGATCACGGCCATCACCGCGATGCCGGACGGCGCCTTCAGCACGCCAGCCAGCGTCATCAGCGCCGGCGCCACCCAAACCACCACCACGGCGGCCGCCACAAAGAACAGCACCTGCTTGAGCAGAATCAAACCCAGCCCTGCCACGTCCACGCTGCCGGTGTTGACGAGCGTGCACATCACGGACAGCAGGATCACGCCGATCACATCGTCAGCCACGGCCGCGCCGAGAATCGACACGCCTTCCTTCGAATCAAGCAGTCCGGCTTCCTTCAGCACCGCCACGGAAATCGACACGGACGTGGCGGAGAACACCACGCCGATGAACGCAGCCGGAATCGGCTTGAAGCCAAACAGCAGGCTCACTCCACCCATCACCGCCACGGGGAACACCACGCCCATGCACGCGATGATGACCGCCGCCTTCGAATACTTCTTCAGCAACTGCAGGTCGCAGCCGACACCGCCCAAAAACATCAGGATGATGATGCCGAGATCGCTGAACAATGACAGCGAATCGCTCATGTGCATCACGCCCAGCAGCGAAGGGCCCACGAGAATGCCGACGAGAATCTGCCCGATCACTTCCGGCAGCTGCGCTTTGCGGCAGATCAGCCCGGAAACCGTGGTCAGCATCAAAATGGCGCACAGTGAAATGATGAACGTTGCCATGGTCCTCGCCGCTCTCTCGTTACGCGCGTCATACGTTCGCCGCACCGCGCGTTCGGTGTACATGCCACGCGCTCGCCGTACGCGGCGTTCTCCCGTCGCGTGCCACGCGTGTTCCGTAAGTTTCAGCTACCCAACTTACTCCGTCCGCAGCGTTGCCCGCCGCTTCCGTCCACCGTCGCAATTTCATATTGCGATTGCCGGGCGATTATGCCTTCCGTATTTCCGTACCGCCAGTTTCGTTGGAATTCCGCCATTTTTCGGCGTAGGTTGACGTTTCGCGCGGATGGCGTTACGTTGGCGTAACACGTCGTAACGTTTTCAAAACGCGGCCGGCGTTCCATATCGTTCTGTCAGCCCCACACGATGGGGACGGAAATGTTGAACCAAATATAGAGAAAGAAAGAGGAGGGTGACATGGGCCAGCTTGATTCTGGAAATGCCGCGTGGATATTGACTTCCGCGTCCCTTGTGTTCCTCATGACGCCTGGTGTGGCGTTCTTCTATGGTGGCATGGTCCGCGCCAAGGCCGTGCTGAATATGATGATCATGGAGGCGGCCGCACTGTCCGTCACGATGATCATGTGGGTGCTGTGGGGTTGGTCGATCGCCTACGCCGGCACCTCGGTCGGCGGCATCTTCGGCGACCCGGCAACCGGCTTCCTGCTGAAGGACACCATGGTTTCCGATAAGGGCGTCTTCACATCGGCCGCACTGAACGGCAACAACTACCCGGTCAGCGTCGACGTGGCCTTCCAGTCCGCGTTCGCCATGATCACCGTCGCGTTGATCTGCGGCGCCATCGCCGAACGTGTGAAGTACTCCACGTGGATGATTTTCGTGGCGCTGTGGATCACGTTCGATTACGCTCCGCTCGCTCACATGGTGTGGAACGGTGGTCTGCTGTCCGCTGACGGCGCCATTTCCCAGGCGATCGGCGCAGCCGCCCACGATTTCGCAGGTGGTACGGTCGTCCACATCAACGCCGCAGTCGCCGCTCTGGTCATCGTGCTGATCATCGGCAAGCGTAAGGGCTTCGGCACGCAGCCGTTCCGCCCGCACAATGTTCCGTTCGTCATGCTCGGCGCCTTCCTGCTGTGGTTCGGCTGGTTCGGCTTCAACGCCGGTTCCGCCTTCGCGGCCAACGGCACCGCCGGCTACGCGTGGGTTTCCACGTCCGCTGCAACCGCTGCGGCAATGCTCTCCTGGGGCTTCACCGAGAAGATCCGCACCGGCCACTACACCGCAATGGGTGCCGCTTCCGGCATCGTCGCGGGCCTCGTCGCCATCACCCCGGCCGCCGATGTGGTCTCCCCGCTGTGGGCCATCGTGCTCGGCGCCATCGCCGGTGTGCTCACCTGCCTGGCCTGCGGTCTGAAGTTCAAGCTCGGCTATGACGATTCCCTCGACGTCGTTGGCGTCCACGGCGTTGGCGGCTTCACCGGCACCGTGCTCATCGGCTTCTTCGGCGAAGGCACCGGCCTGTTCGCAGGCGGCGACTGGAGGCAGCTGGTCGTCCAGCTCATCGTCGCTCTCGTGGCCATCGTCTGGTCCGCCGTCATCACCGGCATCATCGCCTTCGCTCTGGAGAAGACGATCGGCTGGCGCGTCACCGAAGCCCAGGAAGTCGGCGGCATCGATCTTGCCGACCAGGGCGAACGTGCTTACGATTTTGCTGGTACCGCCAGCTCCGTCCTCAAGGAGGTGAAGTGAGATGAAGCTCATTACCGCTATCATCCAGCCCCATAAACTCGACGATGTCAAGGAAGCCCTCGCAGCCGCGGGCGTGCACGGCCTGACCGTGTCCGAGGCAAACGGTTATGGCCGTCAGCGCGGCCACACCGAGGTCTACCGTGGCGCCGAATACACCGTGGATCTCATTCCGAAGATCCGCATCGAGGTGCTGTCCGACGACGCCGATGCCGAAACCCTGGTTGGCGTGATCGTCAAGTCCGCCGGCTCCGGCACCATCGGCGACGGTAAGGTCTGGGTGGCTCCGCTTGACTCGGTGACCCGCGTGCGCACCGGCGAAACCGGTTCCGCCGCCATCTGATCCGTCCGGCCTTGTGATCGGGCCGATTCGGACAAGATGAAAAAAGACCCCCGGGCTTGAAGTTCGGGTTATCAATTACGACACATCCCCGTACGTGCCTCGCGCCGTGCGGGGATTGTCATAAGCCGTCATAGGTTTCATAAGGAACGTGCGTTATGACTTCAGCAGTCGATGGTCTCAAACAACGGTTCATGGCCATGAGCCAGCCCGACGCCGACGGCGTCTACCGCAATGGCGCGGCGAAACGCAAAGCCCGCACGGACTTGGCCATGGGCAATCTCACACAGTTGTGGAACGAAGCCTGCGAGGCGGTTTCCTTCGATGTTCCGGCAACCGGCATCGGTCTCGGCGCGGTCGGTTCGCTGGCACGTGGACAGGTGGGCCCCAGCTCCGACCTTGATCTGGTGGTCATCTACGAGCCGCACGCGCTGACCGACCAGCAGCTCAACGAGCTCGCCAACAAACTGTGGTATCCGATTTGGGATTCCGGCCTCGACCTCGACCAGTCGGTACGTACTGTCGCGCAATGCGAGGCCGTCACCGACCGCGACCTGCCCGCAGCCATGGGATGGTTGGACGTGGTGCCGATCGCGGGGGACACTGGACTTATCGAAAGCACAGCCGTATCCATATTGGAACGATGGCGCAAGGCCGCACGCAAACGTCTGCCGGAACTGCTCGGCTCCGCCAAATCGCGCCTCGACGAATTCGGCCGCATGGCCTACATCAACCAGCCGGACATCAAAGAGGCACGCGGTGGTTTGCGCGACTCCGTATTGGTGTCCGCGCTCGCCGCATCCTGGCTTGCCGACCGTCCGCACGGCACGTATGACGACGCCGTCGAACGGTTGCTGGACGTGCGCGACTGCATCCATCTGGTCGCCGGCAAAGATACGAACATGCTGCTATCGCCCTACCAAGCCAAAGTCGCGGCGATGCTCGGTCTGGCCGATCCGACGCTGCCCGATGGCGAACGTGAGGCGAAGTCGATCGACGATCTGCAAACGTTGCTGGCACGCGTTGGCCGGCAGATCGCGTTCTCCCTTGATTCCACCGCGTCGCGCGCCGAGCATTCGCTGACGCACGACAAGCCGCGATTCGCCTTCTTCCAAGTGTTCCAGCCGCGCGGTGGCGGCAAACGGCAGGCACCGACCTTCGATGTGATCGCCCCCGGCGTGGCCAAGCATGAAGAGGAAATCGTGCTCGCTCCGGGCGCGGAACCGGCCGCCGACCCGAACCTCGTGCTGCGCGTGGCCGTCGCAGCCGCGGAATACGGACTGCCGATCGCCCCGGGAACGTTGCGGAATCTCAAAAAGTGTCCTATCGGCGACCGCAACTGGACGGACGAATCGCGTGAACTGTTCATACGACTGCTGGCTTCCGGCCCCGCGCTGCTCAACGTGTGGGAAGACATCGATTTCATCGACGTGCCCGGCAAGCTCATCCCCGAATGGTTGGGCGTGCGCAACCGGCCAAGCGCGTCCGCCGCGCACCGCTATACGATCGACCGGCACATGGTGGAGGTCGTCACGCGGCTCGGCCGTGAAACACCCAGCGGTGGGCGGTACGACGACCGGCATTACGAGGCGCTGCTGCTCGCCGGCATCCTGCATGACATCGGCAAACGACCGGGGGTGGCCAACCATGCGGCGGAAGGCGCTCGGCATGCGACCGTGGTCGTGGAACGCATGGGATTCGACCGCGACATCGTCCGCTGGGTCACGCTGCTGGTACGCGAGCATCTGACATTGTCGGAGTTCGCCACAGGCCGCAATCCCAATGATCCCAACGTCGGCGATGATCTGGCCGGCCGGCTCGACCATAATCCCGTGCTGCTCGACATGCTGTTCGACCTGACCCGCGCCGACGGCTCCTCGTTGGGGGCCACGTCCGGCGAGACCATCTCCAAACAGTACGGGTGGAGCAAATGGCGTGAAACGTTGGTGCGCACCATGTACAACGCCACCCGATACCACATGTGAGCGCCGGTTTCTCGCATGCGCCAAGCCGATATGCCCCCGTATTTCTCGTCGTTTACGGAAAAGCGGGGTGTATATCACCTTCCGTTCACTTCGGCAAATCGAAATAAGGGAATCGGGGTGCATGCTTTAGGATGTCCCCAAGTTGTCCACTCAGTTATCCCCACTCTGTGGATAAGTCGAAACGTTTTCCACATGGTTATCCCCAATATGTGGATAACTCGGCTTTTTTCGACTTTCTTATCCACACCAAAGCCATTCGCGCGTGTCGTTCGGTGGATGCGGAGATTCATCCATAATCTCAATGCAACACCGGTCGTGACGGCACGCACGTATTATGGTTTTCCTCGGTATTGAACACATTCGATTGACTGCTGCGGTTGGAGGGACATGGCGGAGAACGACTCTTGGAACAACGGTTCGGCGCAGAACCGCGGATTTTCGAACGCTGGAAACGGTGCGAACGGCATGAACGGCCGATCCGGCCAAGCCGTGCGCGACGCCCTGTTCGACCGCGTGCCGCCGCATGACGACGCCGCCGAAATGGCGGTGTTGGGCGGCATGCTGATGAGCAAGGACGCCATCGGCGAAGTATCGCAGATGATCGACGTGTCCGACTTCTACCAGCCACGCAACCAAACCGTGTACGAAGCGGTCATCAAACTGTTCTCGGCCTCCCAGCCGGTCGACGCCGTGCTGGTGGCCAACGAGCTGCTCGCCGAAGGCAATCTGGAAAAAGTGGGTGGCTCCGACTATCTGCACAGCCTGGTCGCATCGGTTCCGACCGCCGCAAACGCCACGTATTACGCCGACATCGTGCATCAGCGCGCCATCCTGCGTAATGTGATCGCGGCCGGCACCAAAATCGCACAGCTCGGCTACACCGCAGAAGGCTCGCAGGCCGAAGACGTCGTCAACCTGGCGCAGGCCGAAGTATATGAGATGTCCACCGGCAAAGTGCGGCAGGACTACGCGCCGATCGGCACCGTCATCGCCGATACGCTTGACCAGCTCGACCGTCTGCAAAGCGGCGAAGTGTCCCGAGGCGTGCCGACGGGCTTCCGCGACATCGACGACGTGACGCAGGGCCTGCAGCCCGGCCAGATGATCGTCGTGGCAGGCCGACCGGCCATGGGCAAGTCCACACTCGGTGTGGATTTCGCCCGTTCCGCGGCACTGCATCACGGATTGACGACCATCATCTTCAGCTTGGAAATGAGCAAAAACGAGTTGGCGCAACGTATCATCTCCGCTGAATCCAACATTCCGCTCGCCGCCATGCGCCGCGCGGACGACATCACGCCGGAACGTTGGGCCATCCTGAACGAGTTGCAAGGCAAGCTGCAGAACGCGCCCCTGTTCATCGACGACAGCCCGAACATGAGCCTGATGGAAATCCGCGCGAAATGCCGCCGACTGAAGCAGACGAACGATTTGAAACTCGTCGTCATCGACTACCTGCAGCTCATGACCTCCGGCAAGGCCGTGGAAAGCCGCCAGCAGGAAGTGTCCGACTTCTCCCGTGCGCTGAAGCTGCTCGCCAAGGAGCTGGAAGTGCCGGTGGTGGCGTTGAGCCAGCTGAACCGTGGCCCCGAAATGCGTCAGGACAAGAAGCCGCAGCTGTCCGACCTGCGTGAATCCGGCTCTATCGAACAGGACGCCGACGTGGTGTTCCTCGTGCACCGTCCGGACGCCTACGACAAGGAGGACCGCCCGGGCGAGGCCGACATCATCATGGCGAAGCATCGTAACGGTCCGACCGACACGTTCAATCTTGCGTTCCTTGGCGCGTATTCGAAGTTCAAGGACATGCCCCAGGATTACCAGTCCCAGCAGGAGGCGGTGTGATATGGCTTGGAATTCCTTCGCGACCCCGTTGATCGGCAAGGCCGTGCGCGCGGCCTCCCGTTTGGCGCACGGCGGTGGCAGCGCGTTCCCCGGCAAAATCGTGGAACGCATCGACCCGCAATTCCTGTCGCGCACATTGGCGCAACTGCCGCTCGGCGTGGTGCTCGTCTCCGGCACGAACGGCAAAACCACCACCACACGCATGGTGGCCAGCATGCTGCAATCGCTCGGATTGAAGGTGTTCACCAACCCGACCGGCTCGAACTTCACCCGTGGCGTGGTTTCGTCGCTGCTTGCGGAAGTCTCGCTTTCCGGCAAACTCGACGCCGACATCGCGGTGCTGGAACTCGACGAGGCGTACGCCGTGCATTTCGTCAAGCAGGTGCCGCCCGACTACTGCCTGCTGCTCAACGTGATGCGCGACCAGCTTGACCGTTTCGGCGAGATCGACAACACCGCGCGACTGCTGTCCAAAGCTGCGGAAGCCACCACCGGTACCGTCGTGCTCAACCGTGAGGACCCGCGCATCGCCCGTCTTGCTGACGTGGCGCATACGGAAGACGGCGTGGAAGTACGCTACTTCGGCCTTGACGAATCGTTGCGCGGCTTCTTCCCGTCGGATGACGACATGAGCACCACTGTTGACGCGGAAGCGCACGACAGTGCGGAACATGGCGGAAATATTGGCGATTCGGGCAATGCCGGCGATACTGCCGATGCCGTTGCGGCTGCCGCGCCGGCCACATCGCAACCGCAGGACGGTCCCGACGCGCTGCCCGCCGACGTGACGTTGCGCGCCGTGGGCGACCACCGCGCCACCTTCGCGATCGACGGCGAAACGTATGAGACGGCCGTGAAACTGGAAGGCGTATACAACCTGTACAACGCGGCCGCCGCGCTCGCCGTGGTGCGCGCCGTCGCAGCGGACGCGCAGGCGATGTTCCTGCCGTTCGAAGACGCGCTCGCCGACAGTGTCGACGCGGACGGTGCCGATACCGGTACCGAAACGGACGGCAACGGCTCGCATGACGCCATCGACCAGGCCGCTGCGGACGAGATTCTGCGCGCGGCAGGCGTCTCACCCCGTATGATCGCCTTCGCGCACGCCACCACGCAGGCCATGATCGACACCGCCGGCGAGGTCACACCGGCATTCGGCCGAGGCGAGGTCATCACCGTGAACGGCACCCCCGTGGAACTGCTGCTCGTCAAAAACCCCATGGGCTTCCGCCTGTCGCTGGCCTCGTTCAAGCCCGAAGGCTGCGACACCATGATCTGCATCAACGACGAATACGCCGACGGCCGCGACATGAGCTGGCTGTGGGACGTGGACTTCACCTCGCTGCGCGGCACCGGCGTCAAAGCCGTGTCCGGCGTACGCGCGTGGGACATGGCCCTGCGCCTCGAATACGATCAGGTGCCGGTCGAATCGGTCAGCACCGACCTGGAGGAATCGGTCGTGGACTTCGTGAACGCGAATTCTGGCACCCCCAAACACATCTACTGCACGTACACGGCCATGCTGAAAACGCGTGCCGCGCTCGCCAAAATCGCCGACGTGGCCGACGCCGGCGTGGGCAAGTGAGCGCCGCGCGAAACGAAACCGCGCAATCGCAAAGCAAAACAGCGGAAGGAAGACGAGGAGACGATATGAGCCAGGTCATCGACATCGTGTCGCTGTATCCGAAGGATATGAACATCTACGGCGATTCCGGCAACGTGCTCGCCATCCAGCGCCGGCTCGCGCTGTACGGCTACGAGCCGCGCGTACACGCCTACAACCAGGGCTGCGACTGGCCCGAGCACGTGGACATGATTCTGGGTGGCGGCGGCCAGGACACCGGCCAGAAGAAGATCATCGACGACTTCTTCCAACGCGCCGACCTGCTGCGTTCGCTCGCGGCGGACGGCGTGCCGATGCTGATGATCTGCGGCCTGTACCAGCTGTTCGGCGAGTATTTCGAAACGGTCGACGGCTCCCGACTCGACGGCATCGGCGTGATCGGCGCGTACACGGTCGGCCAGGAAACACGCATGATCGGCAATCTTACGGAAACCTCCGCCGATTTCGGCAAGATCATCGGCTACGAAAACCATTCCGGACAGACGTTCCTGCGTGACGGCGTGCAGCCGCTCGGCACCGTCGAACAGGACGGCACCGGCAACAACGGCGAGGACCATACGGAAGGCGCGCGCGTCCACAACGTGATCGGCACGTACATGCACGGCTCGCTGCTGCCGAAGAATTCCGCGATCGCCGATTTCCTGATCCGCACCGCCGTCGAACGCCGTTACGGCACGTTCGATCCGGCCGCCGCCGGACAGACGGACGCGCAACGGGCCGCCCTGCATCGCATCGACGAAATCGCCGACCGTGCTCGCCGCGTGGCCATGTCCCGTCCGCGCTGACGGCTGCCATGCCGGTTCGCCGACAATCGCACCGCCCGCGCTGAACGCCGGATATCCGCCACTTTTTATGCGATTGACCGGTTTCGCTCGGCGCAGATGTGAAGAAAATGCGATAGAGTGGTACCACCATCACCTAAAGGAGGACATCATGGCTGATTTTAATTTTGGTGACGGCCTGCGCAAGGTCTTTCTCGCCGGCGTCGGTGCCTTGGCGACCACTGTTGAGAAGAGCCAGGAAATCGTTGACGACCTCGTCAAGAAGGGCGAGCTGACCGTCGAGCAGGGCAAGGCCCTCAACGCCGAACTCAAGCACAAGGTCGAAGAGGCTAAGGAAGCCCCTGAGTCCAAGGATGCAGCCCCGGCCGAAACCGAAGACAAGGCCGAGTAGCTCCAGTCTTTCGTATCGCCGTCTGCCGCGCATGTGAGCGCCCGGACGGCGATTTGCTATGCCCGCGCGACGCCGGCGAAACGTTCGTCTGGCATCGCGGGCTTTCCAGCCGATTTCCCAACCGTTTGCGAGCAGTGACATGTCTTTGAAACACCCATCCGACAAGCCGGACGCGGCACGCCCCGAAAGCGTGGAGCCCGTCACGCTGTCCGACAGGGTCAACGCGGTCATCAACCCCACGGCCGACCCTTCGCCGGACGCCGCCTCCCAAGCAAACGGACTGACGGATGAGCTTGCCCACGAATCCGCGGACGATGCCGGCGAAACGGACGATACCGGCAAAGCGGCCGGTGCCAACGCGCAATCGTCCGAAACCATCGGCATCTTCGGAGCGCGCAAAGACACGTTCTCCGCGCGCTACCATCTGACCCGCCGCGGCAAACTCCGGCGTCTTGCGCAAATCGCGCAGATCGCCAACAAATTCGACGTGGTTCACGGACTCACGCCCGTCAAAATGCGTCTCATGCTCGAAGCGCTCGGCCCCACGTTCGTCAAGGTCGGACAGATCCTGTCCATGCGCTCCGAAATCCTGCCGCAATCGTTCTGCGACGAACTGTCCAAACTGCGCGCCGACGCCGACCCCATGCCATACAGCACGGTGCTGCAGGTGCTTGAGGACGAATACGGCCGGCCCGTGGACGAGATCTTCGACCATATCGACCCCACCCCGCTCGGCTCGGCCAGCCTTGCGCAGGTGCATCGTGCGAAACTGCTCACCGGCGAGGACGTGGCCATCAAAGTGCAACGTCCGGGCGTGCGCGAAACCATGGCGCAGGACGTGTCCATCATGCGCACCATCGCGGGAATCGCCACCAAAACCATGCGCAGCGCGCAGGTGGTGGACCTGTCCGGCGTGGTCGAGGAACTGTGGGACACCTTCGAATCGGAAACCGACTTCCTCATCGAAACGCGCAATCTGGCGGAATTCAAACGATTCTGCGAACGCTACAAATACATGGACTGCCCGAAGCCGTACCCGGAACTATGCACCGAACACGTGGTGGTCATGGACTACGTGGAAGGCATCTCCGTCTCCCATCCGGACGAGCTGCTTGCAGCCGGCTACGACCTGAAGGAAATCGGCACCAAACTCGTGGACAACTACGCCACGCAGGTACTCGACGAAGGCTTCTTCCACGCGGACCCGCACCCCGGCAACATCATGGTGCGCGGTGGGCAGATCGTGCTGCTCGACCTGGGCATGACTGGCCGGCTCAACGCCAAAACCCGTTCCGTGCTGAAGGACATGATCTTCGCCGTGGCCGAGCAGGATTCCCCCAAGCTTGCCGACGGTCTGCTGCGTTTCGCCGGTGCCGAGGCCGATCCGGAGGATTATCCGGCATTGCTGGCCGATCTGGACGTGATCGTCAAGGAATTCGGCACAGTGGACCTGGCCGAACTGGACATCGCCGCCATGCTGACGGCCCTGACGCAGATGGCGCAACGCCACGGCATCGAAGTGCCGAGCACCGTCACCACGGTCGGCCGTGCGCTGGTCACGTTGGAGGGATTGCTTGACGAATTCATTCCCGACGTGAACATGATCCAGATCATCTCCGACCACATCGCGTCGAGCACGTCGAAGAAGGATTTCGCCAAGGACGAGACGAAATCGCTGGCTCTCGAAAGCCATCAGGCGCTGCACAGTCTGCTTGCCGCCGCCAACGAGCTGAAAGTGGCGTCCCGCATGCTCACGCGCGGCCAGCTGCGCGTCAATATGGAGATGGTCGGTTCGCAGGAGCCGATCCACCTGCTCGCCAACATGGTGAACAGGCTTACGATGGCGCTTATCGTGGTCGGCCTGTTCATCGGCTCGTCGATTGTGTATTACGCGGGCATCAAGCCGGTGATTTTCGGCATTCCGATTGTCGGTTTCCTTGGCTACGTGATCGCGTTCATCCTGTCCGTCTGGATTGTGTTCGACATCTACTTCAA
>OLNH01000272.1_pt1 | contig 50816 bp, 34 predicted proteins | sample 1643101 | NCBI WGS metagenome assembly OLNH01 (sample SAMEA3136758, study PRJEB25190) | human gut metagenome | biome: human gut; feature: human-associated habitat; material: faeces | place: Austria | collected 2013 | reverse complement strand
TTCTGGTTGTGGCAGCTGCAGTCTGGGGAATCATTTCCCTGAGAAAAAGAAACAGGAAGAGTGCAGGGATCTGGAAACAGCACTCCTGGATGATCTTTCTGGCAGGTGCAGCGGTTTTACTTCAGTGTCTGATCGTTATCTTTTACAATGATACTACGGTGGATGCTGCCTATTATGTAGGAACTGTCAGTACATCTGTATATACGGATACTCTTGCCAGGTATAATCCTTTTAACGGTGCTGCGTTGAAGACATTTCAGGCAAGATATATATTTTCGGCATATCCCATGAACAATGCGGTATGGTGCAGACTGTTGGGGATCCATCCCATTGTCCAGGCGAAGATCGTCATGTCCTGTATGAATGTACTAACGGCGAACCTGATCATTTATCAGATTGGAAAGAGGCTTCTGGAAAATGACGCAAAAAAAGCAGATCTGATGGTGGTATTTACCTGTATGCTTCAGTTATTCTGCGGAACATTGTATTCTTCAGGAACCTTTTTCTTTACAAGATGTTATGAGGGAAAGGCCATACTTGCCAATATTGCTATTCCGACAGTTCTGATGTGTGCGATATGGTATCTTCAGGAAAAAGATAACAGGAATGTGTGGATCATATTGTTTATCACAGCGATCAGTGCGCTGACGTTTTCAGGTTCTGCCATTATTTTTCCTGTTGTGATCACAGCCGGTATGGCTCCGGCTGCAGTCATGAACAAAAAACCTTTCGGACTGTTGTGCTGTGTGATCTGTATGATCCCGTCCATTCTTTATGCAGGTGTGTTTTTTGCCTGCAGACTGGGCTGGCTCACGCTGGCAGCATCATAAAACGGAAGATAAGGTGGAAAGGAGAAAACAGTGGCAGGAGTAACAATTGAAGAAATGGGGATGCAGTTTGTCAGTGCCTGCATGAAAATATATTGGAGTTCTTGCTGGTATCCTCTTTTGTTTGCAGTAGGGCTTTTGTGTACGCTGATATGGGGGCGTAGGAGAAGTTCCAGGATTTTTATAGGATATACATTTTTCTTATTATTGACGGTCTATAATCCTCTGGTTGTAAAATATCTGATCTCAAAGGCAAAATTTGAAAATGAGTATTACCGTTTTATTTGGATCCTTCCGGTGATACCGGCGGTGGCTTATTACGGAGTGCGTCTTGTAACTGTTATCCGCTGGAAATGGTTAAGACCCATTATGGCGGTTCTGGTGGCAGCGGCGCTGATCGTACTGGGAAATCCTCTGGATGGAGTGGTGACCAATTTCGCGAAAGCGGAGAATATTTATAAAGTTCCGGATGATCTGCGGGCCATCTGTGATGTGATCCATCAGAATCAGGAAAATGAAGCTCCGCGGGCAGTTTTTGACAATGATCTGAACAGTATTGTGCGGCAGTATGATGCCAGCATCCGTCTGGTGATCAGCAGAAATGCCAGTCTTTACCGGGCAGGCAGTACAGCAGTTGGAAAATATAATGAGAACGGCAGTTTCTATAAGAAACAGAAAGCACTGCTGGATGTGGTAGAATACCATATCCATGAGGATAAAGAGGGATTTATAAATGCGCTTAAAAAGACAAAAACAGATTTTGTCATAGTGAAAACAGATGGGGGAGATCATGAATTCCTCACAGAATGCGGATGTGAACTGCTGGCGCAGACAGGATCCTATTATGTTTATAAATACAACGGATAGGATATGATTAATGCTAGGATGCAGGAAATACTGCTTAATTTGGAAAAATAAGCAGAAATAGCAGGATATCTATTGCTATTTGCCTGAAAAACTGATAAAGTGTAAAAAATGATATGTAAAGATAGAAGCGCGGGATTCATCAGTAGACCGGGGAGTATGGTATGACAGCCATCCGGTGAAAGGGGAAACCGCCGAAGGAACCTGACAGGTCAGGAGGCTGGTTCCTGGGACGTCACAGAATATGTGCCGTACTGTCACCTGGGTGAAGCGCTATCGAAATAACGTATACTACGTTAGATACCACGAATGTGTTTCATAATACATTCGTGGTTTTTTGTATAACAGGAGAATTTGACGAATTTCCTATTATGCAAAAGGCCTTCCGGGCAGGATTCTTTCTTGTTATGTATCTGGAAAAAAGAGGGAGGTACTTAAATGAAAAGTAACTTAAAGAAATGGTCACTGGGATTCTCCATGATCATGCTGATGCTTCTTGCCAGTCCATTGACTGCTCTGGCAGCGGAGGAGGAAACAGCGGCATCTGCGAAATTTTACGGAACTTTCTGGGCGTTGATCCCGCCGATCGTGGCCATCGCCCTGGCTCTGATCACCAAGGAAGTATACAGTTCTCTGTTTGCTGGAATCCTGGTGGGAGCTTTGTTTTATTCTAATTTCAGTTTCGAGGGAACTGTCCTTCATATCTTTGAAGGCGGGCTGATCTCTGTGCTCACAAGTTCTTACAATATGGGTATTCTGATCTTTCTGGTTATCCTGGGAACGATGGTATGCCTGATGAACAGGGCAGGAGGCTCAGCAGCATTCGGACGCTGGGCAGGTACGAAGATCAAGACAAGAGTAGGTGCGGAGCTTGCTACTATTGTTCTGGGTGTACTGATCTTTATTGATGATTATTTTAACTGCCTGACAGTAGGAAGCGTTATGCGGCCTGTAACGGACAAACATAATGTATCCCGTGCGAAGCTGGCATATCTGATCGACGCTACAGCAGCACCTGTCTGCATTATTGCCCCTATTTCTTCCTGGGCAGCAGCAGTAAGCGGATTCGTAGAAGGAGAGGATGGTATTTCTCTTTTTGTGCATGCGATCCCCTACAATTTCTATGCACTGCTGACTATTTTCATGATGATCGCCATGGTCTTTATGAAAGTGGAATTCGGACCTATGGGTGTTCATGAAACAAATGCATTGAAGGGTGATATTTACACCACTGCGGGAAGACCGTATGCCAATGCGGAGGATGATGCGAAAGTGAATCCCCGTGGAAAAGTGATCGATCTTCTGATCCCTATCATCAGTCTTGTGATCTGCTGTGTCATCGGAATGATCTATACAGGTGGATTCTTCAGCGGTACTGATTTTGTTACTGCATTTTCACAGAGTGATGCTTCTGTTGGTCTGGTACTGGGAAGTTTCTTTGCACTGGTCATCACGATTGTGCTTTATCTGGTACGCCGTGTTATGAATTTCCGTGACTGTATGGCATGTCTTCCGGAAGGATTCAAGGCAATGGTTCCTGCAATTCTGATCCTCAGCTTTGCATGGACTTTGAAGGCAATGACAGACAGTCTGGGAGCATCTGATTTCGTCTACAGTGTTGTAAAATCTTCTGCAGGCGGTCTGATGAACCTGCTTCCTGCTATTATCTTCGTGATCGGTGCAGTGATCGCATTTGCCACAGGTACTTCCTGGGGAACTTTCGGTATCCTGATCCCTATCGTAGTAGATGTATTTTCAGGAACGAATCATGAACTGATGATCATTTCTATTTCTGCATGCATGGCAGGGGCTGTATGCGGTGATCATTGTTCACCAATCTCAGATACTACGATCATGGCTTCAGCGGGCGCACAGTGTGATCATGTAAATCATGTTACCACACAGCTTCCATATGCGCTGATGGCAGCGGTTGTTTCTTTCGTAACTTATATTATAGCAGGCTTTGTGCAGACTCCGTGGATCGCACTTCCTGCCGGATTTGTTTTAATGTTTCTGACTCTGCTGGTTGTCAGATTTAAGTTTGATACCCTTAAGATGTAAAGGCTCAGCTGGAAAGAAAAGGGAATAAAAGGGTGAACAAAAGGGTGAACATGTCAGCATGCTGACGTGTCCGCCCTTGAAGTCTCTGTTGGAGAAAATGTCGAAACAGTAGATAACTTTTGTGCATTTAAGCATATTCCCAAAAAAAACTTTACATTTTCAGGGTCATGTGATAGAATCAATGTTAACTAATGATGAACATCTATGACAATTTCAGATGATCTGATTATGTTACTTGCACCTGTAGCTCAGTGGATAGAGCGGTGGTTTCCGGTACCATGTGCGGGGGTTCGATTCCCTTCAGGTGTGCTGCCTGGGACGTATGTACAGTTCCGGTGCGTTGTATCATAAGGAGGACAAGAACTTGGATGATTTTAGAGAATGGTTATCAGATAACCTCCGGTATTTTATGCTGGGTGGAGCTATCCTGATAATTGTGGTTGTCCTGTTTTTCAGCATTCGTGCCTGTTCCGGAAGTAATAAGGGGAATTCCGGGGATGGACAGAAGACCACATCAGAAAACCAGGGAAATGTTCCTTCTTCTCCGACAAGTGAAGGGGAGTCTGACGAGAAGAAAGAAGACGCCAATCCCATGGAAACAGCAGATGCAGACGTTACTGCATTGATCACGAGCTATTATCAGGCTCTGGGGGAAAAAGATATTGCAACGCTGAAGACTCTGGAAGATGATTTCACACCATCCGATGAGTCAAAGGTCACAAATTTGAAAGATTATATCGAAGGGTATGAAGTAGGCGATGTATACACTAAGAAGGGTATGACAGATGATTCTTATGTGGTTTACGCCTGTTTCTCTTACATCTGTCAGGGCATTGAGACAAAGGCACCAGCGCTGACTCAGTTCTATGTATATAAGAACAGTGATGGCAATTGGGTGATTGATAACGGAGCTTTGCAGGATTCTGAGATTTCTGCATATATGGAGGATCAGTTATCAGACAGTGATGTTTCTGCTCTTGTAACAAAAGTAAAGAATGAGCTGGATCAGGCACAGCAGTCCGATCCGTCTCTTGCAGAATTTCTTAACGGTCTTGGGGAGGAGGCAAGCGTGTCAACAGCTACAGAGGCAGCGGATGGCACAATGCTTACTACTACAGATGAATGTAATGTTCGTGCAGAAGCGAGCACAGACGCTGAGATTCTTGGCGTGATTTCAGCAGATGAGCAGGTTGAGAAGAAAGGTACTGATGGTGAATGGGTTCAGATCGATTACGATGGTGAGACCGGATACATCAGGGGAGACTTGCTTCAGTAACAATTGAATACGGAAGAAAAATGTCGGTTATCCTATAGATATCCGGCATTTTTTGTACAAAAAAACAGATACCGGAAACGGATTTTGCTCTGGTATCTGTTTTTTCAGCATGTTGTTCAGCAAAACTATATGAATCTGAATTCTAATAACAGGTATAACTTTTTTGAAAACGATATACTAATAACAGTGAACATATGAAACAGTTATGAATGATAATAATGAAGCGAGGACATTCACTATTCCTGACTCTGAAATTCACCATATGTAGTGCCTGTGGTTAATTCTGTCTGGTGTAATGCGGCCAGTTCATGTACAGTTACGAGCTGGTAGCCGTCTTCAATCAACTGAGGAATCAGGATTTCGGCAGCATCTACAGAAGTACTGTAGATATCGTGCATCAGAATGATTGAACCATCTGTGACATTATTCATGACTTCCTCTACTGTAGACTCCACATCTTGTGTTTTCCAGTCCAGGGTATCAATAGACCACAGGATCATAGGAGTTCCTACGGTTGCCTTTACTGCATCATTTACAGAACCATAAGGTGGACGTACAACAGATGCTCCCTGACCGGTCAGATTTACAAGCTGTTCATCGACTTTTGAAATCTCGGAACTGATATCGTCTGCTGATAAAGTAGTCAGATCTGTGTGGTCATAAGTATGATTGCCAAGCTCGCAGCCCAGTTCTTTCATACGTTTTACCTCATCAGGAAAACTAGCGATCTCTGTACCGACCATGAAGAAGGTAGCTTTCGCATTGTTCTCCTCCAGACAGTCCAGAAGACGATTGGTAAAAGAACTTGGTCCGTCATCAAAAGTAAGCGCGACTGCCTTCACGGAGGAAGTGTCAGTATTGCCGGAATTGTCAGAAGCGGTTGACGTATCGGAACTGTTACTGTCTGACGAATTTTTTGTTTTAGACTTGGATTTGGATTTCTTAGAGGACTTCTTTTCTGGAGTATAATTCTTGAGAGAACCATCTTTATCCAGTCCGTAAGTCTTCTTGCCAATTGTAATGGTTCCGGTTTGCAAAATACCGTCCATATCAAAATAATATCGTTTATTTTCAATATCGGTCCATCCAGTCTGCATGATACCGGCATCATCCATATAGTACTGCTTACCGTCAGTATCTGTCAGCCAGCCTGTATAGGCTTTGTCGTCAACCAGAAACATCCAGTTACTTCCGCTGGAAATCCATACCCCGGAAGTTGCTTCTTTGGAAATATCAGTACTTAATGCGGGGCCGCTGCCAGGATCTGACAGAGTTGTTTGGTCTGAAGTATTCTTGGCTGAATCCGTTTCAGCAGATTTGTCAGATCCTTTGGCTGAATTCTTATTGGTATTGTCTGCTTTGGAATTGTCGAGATCTTCCGAAGAAGTATCAGTAAAGTTATCATTATTATCAGACACTGTTTCTTTAGAAGTGAATTCCGAAGAATCCTGATCTTCTGACACGAAAACCCCGGCCTCGCTGCTGGCATTCACCTGTGACGGACCTGCGGAAGAGCGGGTAAAAATTCCTCCAAAGATCAGACACAGAAAGATAGCCAGAAAGATCAGCGGACGTTTTGTGCGTGGTAAATGGCCTGACATAAAAGCCTCCTTTGTATTTGATTTATATTTGTTTTGATGAGAATAAACTCTCATTTCGCTCTTTATGATACAATAAAGAACGATAAAATACAAGGTAAATCCCCTGACTGGCATTTTATGGATGATTTACGTGTTACTGCGCACGGAGCGAACCGCAACAATTTGCCGTTGATAAGATGAACAAAAAATTATATAATAGAAAAATGGACGAAAAAATAAGAATTAATAAATATTTAAGCGAAGCAGGTATGTGCTCCAGGCGAGAGGCAGACCGGATGATCGAGGAAGGAAGAATCACAGTGAACGGCGAGAAGGCCGTCAGCGGTCAGAAAGTACTGCCTGAAGATGAAATCTGCATAGATCACGTACCTGTTCATAAAAATGAAAAGAAAGTACTGCTTCTTTTTAACAAACCAAGAGGAATTGTATGCAGTACAAAGCAGCAGCGCCAGGAGATAACCGTCACAGACTATCTGAAATATCCTCTGCGTGTTTATCCGGTAGGCAGACTGGACAAAGAATCCCAGGGACTTCTTCTTCTGACTAATGAGGGAGATCTGGTGAATAAGATCATGCGTGCAGGCAACTACCATGAGAAAGAGTACTTTGTTATAGTAAATAAACCTCTGGATAAAGATTTTATCCGCAGAATGAGCAGAGGAGTACCGATTCTGGATACAGTGACCAGACCCTGCAAGGTGGAGCAGACAGGAGAATGCAGTTTTCGGATTATTCTGACACAGGGATTGAATCGACAGATCCGCAGGATGTGCCAGTATCTGGGGTATGAAGTACAGAAGCTGAAGCGGATTCGGATCATGAATCTGACTCTGGATGGAATCAGGGAAGGAGAATACCGGGAGATTACTCCACAGGAATGGGAGGAGCTGAATCATTTGCTGGCTTCTTCTTCCAGCGAAACAGTAAGAAAGACAGGAGGGCACAATGGAAACAGCAGCAATCACGAGAATGAAAGAGCTGGTGCGCAGGCTGGACGAGGCGGCAAAGGCGTATTATCAGCAGGACATAGAAATCATAAGCAACAGAGAGTACGATCAGATGTACGACGAACTTCAGGCGTTGGAGAGAGAAACAGGAACCGTTCTGGCAAACAGTCCCACCATCAGCGTAGGGTATGAGGCAGTTGACCAGCTTCCGAAGGAAGAACACGAATCACCGATGTTGTCTCTGGATAAGACGAAGGACAGAGAAGTTCTGCGAGAATTTATCGGAGAACACAGAACACTTCTTTCATGGAAATTGGATGGACTGACGATCGTTCTTACTTATGAGAATGGTGAACTTGTTAAGGCGGTTACCAGAGGCAATGGTGTGGTAGGTGAGGTTGTGACCAACAATGCCAGAGTGTTTAAGAATGTTCCACTTAAGATCCCATATCAGGGCAGACTGGTGCTTCGCGGAGAAGCGATCATTACTTATTCAGACTTTGAACGGATCAATGAATCCATTGAGGATGTGGATGCGAAATACAAAAATCCGAGAAATCTCTGCAGCGGTTCCGTACGCCAGCTTAATAATGAAATTACAGCCCACAGGAATGTTCGCTTCTATGCATTTGCACTGGTAAGCGCAGAGGACGTGGATTTCCAAAACTCAAGAGCCAGACAGTTTGAATGGTTAAAAGAGCAGGGATTTGATGTGGTGGAATACAGAATTGTGACAGGCGAGACTTTGGATGAGGCCATGGAATACTTTTCCACAGCTATTACAGAGAATGATTTCCCATCAGATGGTCTGGTAGCGCTCTATGATGATATTGCATATGGAGATTCCCTGGGGCGTACTGCGAAATTTCCGAGAAATGCATTTGCATTTAAATGGGCGGATGAGATCAGAGAGACGCATCTGCTTGAGATTGAATGGAGTCCATCCAGAACAGGGCTGATCAATCCGGTAGCTGTTTTTGAACCGGTGGAACTGGAAGGAACTACGGTCAGTCGTGCAAGCGTGCATAATGTGAGTATTGTGAAAGAACTGGAGCTTGGGATCGGAGATACCATTACAGTATATAAAGCGAACATGATCATTCCACAGATTGCAGAGAATCTGACTCGCAGCAGTAAGCTGGAGATTCCGGATACCTGTCCGGCCTGTGGACATGCCACGGAGATTCAGAAAGTTAATGATGTGGAAGCACTTTACTGTACAAATCCAGACTGCGCAGCAAAGAAGATTAAATCATTTGCGCTCTTTGCGAGCAGAGATGCCATGAATATTGACGGATTGTCTGAGGCGACTCTGGAGAAATTTATTGCCAGAGGTTTTATTCATGACTTCGGAGATATTTTTGAGATTGAGAAGCATAGAGATGAGATTGTAGAGATGGAAGGATTCGGAGAGAAATCTTTTGAGAATCTGATGACCAGTCTGGAGAAAGCGAAGGAAACGACTCTGGCGAAAGTGATCTACAGTCTGGGAATCACCAATATTGGACTTGCCAATGCAAAAGTAATCTGCAGACATTTTGATGATGATCTGGAGAAAATCCGTCAGGCAGACGAAGAAGAAATCAGTTCTATCGACACCATTGGTCCGGTGATCGCCAAAAGTCTGACAGATTATTTCAGCAAAAAAGAGAACAATCAGAAACTGGATCATCTGATGAGCCATCTGACGATTAAGAAGGAAGAGAAAACAGGCGAACAGATTTTCCAGAACATGAATTTTGTTATTACCGGAAGCGTAGAGCATTTTGCAAACAGAGCTCAGGCAAAAGAATTCATTGAATCGCTGGGCGGTAAGGTTACAGGTTCTGTAACATCCAAGACCAATTATCTGATCAATAATGATACAACTTCTAATTCTTCAAAGAATAAGAAAGCCAAGGAACTGAGAATCCCGATCCTGTCGGAGGAGGACTTCCTGAAAATGGCACAGCAGTAAATAATATAAATGAACAGGAGATAAGAAAAATGCCGATTAAAATACAGAGCGATCTGCCCGTAAAAGAAATTTTGGAAAAAGAGAATATTTTCGTAATGGATGAGTCACGTGCATCTCATCAGGACATCCGACCGATTCAGATCCTTATTCTGAATCTGATGCCGCTGAAAGAGGAGACGGAGCTGCAGTTGCTTCGTTCTCTTTCTAACACACCACTGCAGGTAGACGTGACATTTATGGCAGTACAGAGTCATGAATCCAAGAATACATCTGTGAGCCATCTGAATAAATTCTATCAGACATTTCCAGAACTGAAAGACAATAAGTATGATGGAATGATCATTACAGGTGCACCTGTAGAACAGATGGAGTTTGAAGAAGTAGACTATTGGAATGAACTGGCAGAGATCATGGACTGGACAAATGAACATGTAACTTCTACTATTTATCTGTGCTGGGCAGCTCAGGCGGGACTCTATCACCATTATGGACTGAAGAAACGTAAACTGGATAAGAAGATGTTTGGTCTTTTCTGGCATAAAGTACTCAACCGCAAGATTCCACTGGTAAGAGGTTTTGATGATATGTTCCTTGCTCCACACTCCAGGCATACAGAGGTGCCGATCGAAGATATCCATAATTGTAAAGAACTTACTGTACTCGCAGAGTCTGAAGAAGCAGGACTTTTCCTTGCAATGGCAGACGGTGGTCGTAAGATCTTTGTAATGGGCCATCCGGAATACGACCGTGTAACCCTCGATGGAGAATACAAGCGCGATGTCAGCAAAAACCTTCCAATCGAAATCCCGGAAAACTACTATAAGGATAACAATCCAGAGAACAAGCCGCTGCTGATGTGGAGAGCACATGCGAACAACTTGTATACAAATTGGCTGAATTATTATGTCTACCAGTCAACTCCATTCGACCTGTATGGAACACCGGATTTTAGCGAAATTTAATAATTTCGCCCATAGATTCTCTGAACAGATTGTGCTATGATGAATATATCTTATGCTTGGAATTTAGAAAGCGAGGTGATATATTATGTTAGACACAAGAGATATTGAACTGCTTAGAGGAATGCTTCAGGAAACAGTAAAAGATTCAGAAGAAAGTCTCCTGAAGAGAATGGACGAAAGATTAACAGAAACAAAAGATGAAATTCTGGGAATAGTAGATACTAGACTCACAGAAACGAAAGATGAAATTCTGGGAATAGTAGATACGAGACTTGCAGAAACAGAGACGCGGATTCTGGAAACAGTAGATACTAAGCTTGCGAATTCTGAGAACATGATACTGAACCAGCTTGACACCGTACAGGAACACTTGGAAAGCAAAATCGATAAAATTCAACAGGATGTAAATGAAATCAAAAGATCCTATAAATTTATGAATTATGGAGTGATGGTATAGCCAGATCCAGAAAAGTATGCTATGATATGCACCGAAAGATCTCAGAAACAAAAATCGGGGTAATCTGAGATAAAGAAAGGACATGATCAGCACAATGAATATAGGAAATATGATGAAAATATCAGGCGCATGGAATACTTTCAAGAAGAATCACCCGAAATTCCCGGCATTTTGTCAGGCGATTTCACGTAAAGGGATCAGAGAGGGCTGCATTATTGAGATCACATTTACTACTCCGGAGGGAGAGAAAATCGAGACAAACCTCAAAGTAAAAGACAGCGACCTGGAACTGTTGAAGCAGTTATCAGAATAAGGCAAATGATACGGCTCATATATTTATGACTGCGGAGTCAGAATATATGGGCCGTAAATTTTACATTACTGTTCGAAGACATATCTTACGAAGTATATTACTGAGTGCGAAGTGAACAGTAGTAATTTTACAAAAATTTTATTTGAATAATATATATAAATCTGCTATAGTATATTCTGTTGGATAAAGTTAGTTATTGTTCACTCTGTATACAGAAATAATTTCAGAAGAAATATTCTGCATCTGTGAGCAATAGTTTCGCACATGAAAGAAAGAGGATGAAAATTGCGTAAAAAATCACATATTTTATTAGCAAGATATCTTGCGGATCAGATGCAGACAACAGCAAGCCTGCAGTCACACAGAAAGGCTTTCTGTCTGGGCAGCATTCTGCCGGATATCAAGCCGTCTTTCATTACAAAACGACACGAGTTCTACGGAACATTCGAAGAAGTCAAAGAACGTATGAGAGAACTGGCAGATGTCAGACTGGACGAGAGTAACCAGAGAGTTTACTGGCGTCGATTCGGCGAAGTGATCCACTATATGGCGGATTATTTTACTTTTCCTCATAACAAGACATATACAGGCACTCTTACCCAGCATAACCATTATGAGAAAGTACTCAAGAACAGACTGAAAGCCTGCATACAGCAGGGGGAGGCACACAGATATCTGGAGCCGGCCATTCGTTTTGCAGATTTCTCTACGTTGATCGATTATATTGAGGCAACCCATGAGAGATACCTCAATAAGCTTCGCAGCGTAGAAGAAGACATCAAGTTTATTCTGAACATGTGCTTTCAGGTGGTTCAGGGTCTGGTGCAGATCTGTATCGGGCAGAATTTTGCAGGAACCGCACAGGCGGCCTGAAGCAGGAAATACATGCTGATAAGATAACAAAGAGGCTGGTGGAATTTAGTCCACACAGCCTTTTTGCATATTTGCCATTGTAATGTCAAATATATTAGGAATCGTTACATGCCTACAGTTCATTACTTGTTACTGTTCACAGGTAATATCCCGCGAGGTGTTTTTTGTGAGCGAAGGTCACAGAAAACCCGAGACATACCGCGCGAATTTATGCGATTAGCATAAATTCTGTGCATCGCGAAGCGTGTTACTGGGCACGGAGTGAACAGTAACCATTACTTTTTACAAGTGAAACAGAGGACTTGCTTGATTCAGTTAAAATGTGACGAAAAAATGAATTTTGGATAAATGAGGAAATTGATCGCTCCTGGCGGTTGATTTCACAAAATGATTATGCTAGAATAAAACAGGTTAATGTTTAAAGCAACTTTATAATAAGAAAATAGTTACTGCTCATTTGGCGGGCAATAACTGAAAATAAGCTGTCACCGAGAACTTAGTACGGCGAGCAGCAAGGATAGGCTTACAGGCAGCAGACAATCTGCCGAAGAGCGCAAAGATTTAGAGAGTATGCCCTTATAAACAGGGGGTAAGGACATGCTTAGAGTAAGAAGGGAGCAAACTAGATATATGAAAAACAAGTATCTTACCAAGTTATTATGTCTGACACTGATGTCGGGAATGGTATTATCCGGCCCTGCATCCGTACTTGCAGCTGAGGACACTGCGGCATACACAGCGGAAGAGAGTTCTGACTTTAGCGATTCCAGTGATTTTGGCTCAGAACCGGAAGATCCGACACCAGAACCAGCAGACCCAACACCAGCACCTGTAGATCCAACACCGGATCCGGTAGACCCTACTCCAGATCCAGTAGATCCAACACCAGCGCCGGTGGACCCGGTAGATCCTACTCCTACACCAGTAGACCCAACACCAGCACCGGTTGATCCGACACCGACTCCTGCAGATCCGACACCAACACCGGCCCCGCAGATTACAGAAGCAGCTCAGGCAGTGATCAACAGAATCAATGCGCTGAATGCACAGACCATTACTTTGGGACAGAAATCTACAGTTCAGAGTATCCGTACTGCATACAATGCACTGTCTGATACAGAGAAGAGTCAGGTTTCTAACTATAACTTACTTGTTCAGGCAGAGGCAACAATCGCTCAGCTGGAAGAACAGCAGAAGAATAACACAAATTCAAATACAAATAACCAATTTTCAGACAGTACCAGTGGTACAGCCCAGATTGGAACAGCAGTATATTATTCATCCAATCTTCATGCGGGTAAGGATTTCTATCTGGACAGTCTGAAGAGCAATTATAATCTGACATTCTCAGATGATTTTGCTGACGTAATGGATGAGATTGAGAAAGAATACAAAGAGAAGAACAAGGTCGCAGACGCAAGTGATGTCAGCGGAAGCAAGATCACTACATCTGCAGACAGTCTCCTGGTAAGAAACTGGCAGGATATTCTTGCAGTCTATGTATATCAGCAGAGCAAAGACGGCAAGACTGAATTCACACTGGATTCCTCCTGCAAGAAAGATCTTGCGAAGATTTTTGCAGAGATGAACCCAATCGTAAGAGACAAGCAGGACATTACTCACGTTACATATGGTAACCGTAAGATTAACTATTACATTAAGAAGAACAAAATTGCCAAGAAAGATCGTACTATCCTTAAGAAATATGTAGAAACAGACTGCAAACTTCTCTGCGCAGTAGTAACAGCTGCCAACGGATTTGTACGTGAGAGCGTTGGAGACGATGTTTCTGAAGAACGAGTAAATGTTATTTCCGCAGCTTACTCACTGGTAGGTAAAGTCGGATATTTCTGGGGCGGCAAGTCTACTGTGATCGGTGAAGACCCAAGTTGGGGAACAGCGGAGACTGTTTCTGCTGAGGGAAGCAAGAGTACAGGAACAATGCGTGCCTACGGACTGGACTGTAGCGGGTTTGTTACCTGGGCAGTTATCAATGGCTACCAGAGCAAGGATATGCAGGAAGCAGTCGGAGACGGAACTTCTGATCAGTGGGAGAAAGCAAACGTAGTTAGTGAAGCAGACGCACAGCCTGGCGATCTGGTATTCCAGAAGGGACCGGAAGCAGGAAGTGACAATCATGTCGGTATCCTCTGCGGTAAGACAGATGCCGGTGATTGGATCGCAGTACATTGCTCATCCAGCAAGAACGGTGTAACAGTTGGAGAAGCATACAGCGCAAGTTTCCGTTACATCCGTCAGCCATCTTTCTATCCGACAAGCGAAGAAGTACAGCAGATGCAGAACAGCAGTACAGCAATCAGCTCTGGTGCTGATATCTTTACTACTAATGTAACTGTAAGCAATACACTGCAGGATGCAATGAAATCTAATGATACTTCCGCGATTACTTCAGGAGAGACATCCACTGGCTCTTCAAAGAGCAAATCTCTTCTCTCGGACAAGATTGACCTGTCCACAGAGAATGTAGCAGTTTTCAAAGCAAAATAATGTAAAATGTAGCAATTGTGTAAATTATAGTGAATGAATGAAACAAAGAAGTTCAGAGGTCTTAAAAGTGACTTTTGGACTTCTTTTTTCTGTAATTATCTCTGATAAAAGGATTTTTACAGATAGCAGAAAAACACTTGTTGAGGATTTTGCTCAATATCTTGCGGAATATGCTTCTAAAGTGCCAAAAACATGTACAAATAGAGAATCAAAAATTGACAAACTGTACAAGATATGTTAACTTTAAATTAATCAAGTAGCGAAGCAGAAAAATTATCTGTCTAGCTAAAAAAAGTTGCAGAACGCAGACGATAGACAGGACTGCAACAAAAATCTGAAGATAAGAGGATAGCAGTGTCGGGCAGAGATAGGTTTGTCAGAACACTTTATTATTCGAAATTGTTGCTGTATTTCATATGTATTGGATACAGCATTTAGCGTAACTGAAAATAGTAAGTGTACGGTGAACTCCAAACGATAATAAAGACAGGGCACTGACATATTCGGAAAAGAGATGCGCACAGATGGCACTTAGACGTGAACGAATGAGACTTGGTGACTTGCTCATCAAGCAGAATGTATTAACAGAAGATGAATTAAAACAGGCCCTGGCATTACAGAAGGGAAGCGGCAAGAAGATCGGTGAAGTCCTTGTAGACAATGGATTCATCACAGAGGATATGATCGTACGTGCCCTTCAGATGCAGTTAGGGCTTAAGGTTGTTCAGCTGACAGGCGTGACAATTCCTAAAGAAGTGCGCGGACTGGTCAGCGTAGACCTTCTTAAGAAATATACCTGTATTCCGTTTGAACTGGATCCTTATAATGCGAATATTCTTCATCTGGCAATGGCAGACCCTATGGACATGGCAGCCATCGATGATATTTCCATTGTAACCAATCTCCAGGTAGAACCTTATATTGCATCTACCAGAGAAGTTCTGGCAGCCATTGACAGATGTTACGGTGCGTCAGAGACACTGGATGCGGCCAGACGATTTACACAGGAGAGAGCACAGCTTCGTGGAAGCACGGCAGATGAAGATACAGATGCAGACGTAAGCGATGCACCTATCGTACAGCTGGTACGTTCTTTACTGGAGCAGGCGATCAGACAGAGAGCCAGCGATATTCATATTGAAGCTCTGGAGAGCAAAGTAAGAGTCCGTTATCGAATCGACGGTGCCCTCTATGAGCGAATGGTCTATGACAACAGCCTTCTTCCGGCAATTTCCACCCGTATCAAGATTCTGGGCGGTATGGATATTTCTGAAAAAAGAAAGCCGCAGGATGGCCGAATGTCTATCATGGTAGACAGACAGGACTATGATATCCGTATTTCTTCCCTTCCTACCGTACACGGAGAGAAGATCGTAATGCGAATCTCTTCTAAATTAAACCTTACCCGTAATAAGAAAGAATTAGGACTGCCGCCGGATGAAATGGCACGTTTTGACCATATGCTGGCAAGTCCGTTCGGAATCATCCTGGTTACAGGACCGACAGGTAGTGGTAAATCTACGACTTTGTATACCGCATTAAGTGAACTGAATAAAGAAACCGTAAATATTATTACAGTAGAAGACCCTGTAGAGGCAGATATCGAGGGAATTAATCAGGTACAGGTAAACAACAAAGTAGACCTTACTTTTGCATCAGCCCTTCGTTCCATTCTCCGTCAGGACCCGGATATCATTATGATCGGTGAGATTCGAGATCAGGAGACAGCAGCCATTGCAGTACAGGCTTCTATCACCGGTCATCTGGTTGTTTCCACCCTGCATACAAACAATGCAGTAGGAACCCTGAACCGTATGGCGGATATGGGTGTGGAGAGATATCTGATCGCTGACTCTGTAGTAGGTGTTATTGCGCAGAGACTTGTCCGCAAATTATGCGGTCATTGCAAAAAGATGCGCCCGGCAACTCAGGATGAGAAACGTCTGATGAAATTAAATACGCAGGAAGATGTCAACATCTATGAACCATGCGGATGCGATTTCTGTAACCATACAGGATACTATGGACGAGTAGGTGTGTTTGAGATTATGGAGGTCAATGATGAGATCCGTGATCTTATTTCAGAGAACGGTTCTACAGAGGAACTGGAACGTGCGGCCAGAAACAGCGGCATGAGAACTCTGAGAGAGAATGGAATCCGCTATGTGTTGGACGGAACTACATCCGTGGAAGAAATGCTTAAGGCATCTTATGAATAAAAAATTCCCGGTATAGGATCTGGATATGAGCAGGCAGCAAAGAGGATGATTTTATCTGCCGGACATCGAGTCAGAAAATTTGTACTTCGGGAAGGAAATCGAGTAAACATGTACAATTTAGACGAAATCTTAATACAATCAGTAAAATCAGGAGCTTCAGATATCCATCTGACTACGGGAAGACCGCCAAGTTACCGAATTGACGGTGTACTTGCGCCTATCGAAGGAGAACGTCTTACCCCGCAGATGCTGGAAGAACTTCTGATGCCTCTGATGGATGTCCGACACAGAGGGGAACTTCAGGACAATGGACAGACAGACTTCGCATATGCGATTCCCGGTGTGGGACGTTTCCGTGTGAATGTTTTCAAGCAGAGAGGAACTCTGGCTTCTGTTATGCGAAGCCTGCCTTTCAACATTCCGGAACCGGAACAGCTTGGAATTCCTGCAGAGGTCGTAGAGATGACTTCACGCAAACGTGGTCTCATTTTGGTCACAGGACCAACTGGAAGCGGGAAATCTACGACACTGGCTTCCCTGCTTCATGTGATCAACAGGACTTATCCTTACCATATTATTACACTGGAAGATCCAATTGAGTATCTGCACAGACATGATAAATCTGTGGTAAATCAGAGAGAAATCGGAAGTGACTCTACAGATTATGCTCAGGCATTAAGAGCAGCACTTCGAGAAGATCCGGATGTAATTCTGGTAGGGGAGATGCGAGATCTGGAAACGATTTCCACTGCGATCACAGCGGCAGAAACCGGACATCTGGTTTTCTCCACTCTGCATACCATTGGAGCAGATAAGACCATTGACCGAATTATCGATGTTTTCCCTCCAAACCAGCAGCAGCAGATCCGTATTCAGCTTGCTTCTGTGCTGGAGTGCATAGTGTCCCAGCAGCTTCTTAAGAAAGCAGATGGAAGCGGTCGTGTGGCAGCTTTGGAAGTACTTTTTGCAAATAATGCAGTGCGAAATCTGATCCGGGAGAGCAAGACTTATCAGATCGCATCCATCATGCAGACCAATAAACGTGCAGGTATGCAGACCATGGATGATGCGCTGTATGACTTATATATGAGAAAGCTTATTGATGCGGATAATGCGGTAACTTATGCTCAGGATCCGGTAAGCATGAATAAAAAAGTCAACTTTGACTTCTAACAGAGAATGATCTGGCAGACGACAAATAATTGACTGGACAGAAAGAAGTGATAAGATGCCAGGTTTTTCCTACGTGGCAGTAGATAAAAAAGGAAAAGAGAAGCGAGGAAGTATAGAGGCTGATACCAGGGAAAAAGTTGTAGACATTCTGAAGAATGACGGTCTCATCCCGGTCTCTGTCAAAGAACAGGGAGCCTTAAATAAAGAAATAGATTTCTCCATAGGAAAGAAAGTAAAACCGCGAGATCTGAGTGTATTCTGCCGACAGTTCGTCAGTATTACACAGGCAGGTGTTCCCATGAAAGAAGCCCTGCAGATGCTCTCGGAACAGACCGAGAATAAATGGCTGAAACGGGCGATTTCGGAAGTACTTCTCAGCGTGGAGAAAGGTAATACGCTGGCAGATTCCATGAGAGGACAGGCAGATGTATTTCCACCGATGCTTATCAATATGGTAGAAGCCGGCGAGAACTCCGGTAGTCTGGAGATGGCTTTTTCCCGAATGGCAGTACAGTTTGAGAAAGAAGCTAAGCTAAAAGCTACCATTAAGAAAGCAACTATTTATCCGATCATTCTGATCATTGCAGCAATTGGCGTAGTGGCGGTTATGATGTTGTTCGTAATCCCGATCTTCATTGATATGTTTGCAGATCTGGATGTGGAGATGCCGGGAATTACCATGTGGGTTATGAATACCAGCAAATGGGTAACAGCTAACTGGTACCTGATCCTGGCAGGAATTATTATTGTACTTGTGGCATACAAGCTGATCTACAAGACAGAACAGGGCAGACTTACCATTGATAAAATCAAGATGAAGATGCCACTGTTCGGTAAGCTGACAGTGAAAACCGCATGTGCACAGTTCGCCAGAACCATGAGTACGCTGTTATCATCCGGTATTTCAACGATTGATGCGTTGGAGACAGTGGCGAAGATCGTCAACAATATTCATTATACAAATGCGCTGATGAAAGCACGAGAGGAAGTTATGAAAGGTATTCCACTTTCCGAGCCTCTGGTTGCATCCGGGATCTTTCCTCCGATGGTATGTCATATGACTGGAATTGGTGAGGAGACTGGTAATATTGAGGACATGCTGGAGAAGCTGGCGGATTATTATGATGAAGAAGTTGAGATGACTACTCAGAGCGTGCTGGCGGCTATGGAACCGTTGATTATTGTATTTATGGCGCTGGTTGTTGGTACGCTGGTTATCGCGGTTATTTCACCGATTGGGGCTATGTATAATGGCTTGGATAATCTGTAAGTTTCTTGCGATTGGGAACCGCATTAAAAGTTTCTGAAGAATTTGGATGTTTCACAGCTTGCATAGGGGCTGTGTTCATCATAGAAATCATGTAAATGTCGTGTTTTCTTAATGACATGGAAGGGGGCGCGTGGAAAAAGCGGGATTTAAGTGATTTTTGATTAAAAGAAGAAATGATATTGCCGGGTGGACGCTCCGAGACGTAGATGTATTTGCCTACGGCTTCGGGGCCAGTCATGCTAAGTATGACTAAGACTCCTGCAGATGTAGGCAAATACATCTACATCTCGGAGCTGGTATTGGCAGTATTTTGATAAACAATATTTCTTCTTTTAATAAAGCGAAGACAAAATGTAACATGAAAACTGAATAACGAGTTTATAAACATAACTCCCTCCCTCCTGGAAAAGCGATTTTTACAGGGGGGGGGTGGAGAGCCCGTCAGGGTTCTCGCTCGTTGAATCAATCATCGGATAGTGACATTCGTGATGACAGCAACAGGAGAGTTATGTATTCATCGAAAAGTTGAATATATTGTCTGGCATGTAATATGTGCTGCTCTTGTATCTTTCGACACGATATGACTCTATCCGGATTGAAAAAATTAAATTAGTTTTGAAGGAGAATGAGTTATGTTTAAATTTCTGAAAGACAGAAAGAAAGATAACAAGGGATTCACTCTTGTTGAGTTGGTAATCGTAGTTGCTATCCTGGCAATTTTGGTTGGATTACTGGCGCCGCAGTATACGAAATATGTTGAGAGATCAAGAAAGGCTGCTGATGCATCCAATCTGGATAGTATGGTAACAGCTGTAAAAGTTGCAACAGCAGATCAGGCATATTCTGAGTTAATTCCTGCAAGTGCTGACGTGAACGTTGTCATCACCATGACAAAAGATGGAACTACAATCACTTATGGTGGAACAAATTTAGCAAGTGTTGCAGAAAACGCTGGAAATAAAAATGCAGCTGAAGCATTAAAGAGTGCTCTTGTAGAGTATGCTGGAAATGAATGGCAGAAAACTACTTTAAAATCTAATGCCTGGGATAAAGTAGGTTCAACTCCAACAATTACGGCAACTTGTGTAATCGCTCCATCTGGTTCAGTAACTGTCACATATACTCCAGATGATGTAAAGAATAAACTGAAAGAGTCCTAATATCAGTTTTTCGATGAATGCATAACAATCTTTTGCTATGTATTAGTAATGTTACTATCTCGGTATAACGAATGTTAAGGAGATAGTACAATGTTAAAATTATTTAACAGAAAGAAAAAAGATAATAAAGGTTTTACATTAGTAGAACTTGTAATTGTAGTTGCTATTCTTGCAATTTTAGTTGGATTACTTGCACCACAATATACAAAGTATGTTGAAAAATCAAGAAAATCAGCTGATGCTAGTAATCTTGAAGAAATTGTAAAAGAACTTAAAGTTGTTGCGAGCGATCCGCAGTATTCTGTTCAGGCAGGAACATATACAATTGTAATGAGTCATACTACTGGAACTACTATTACTTTGACAAATGCTAGTGGTACAGTATCTACAACATCAACTGATTTATGGACAGCTGGAATGAGCAGTTTGCTTGAGGGAAATTGGACTACTGCAACTGACAATTTATCAATGTCTAATAGCGATTTAAAGTTAAAATCTAATAAATGGGTCGCTGCTACTGGAAATGATGCAGTTGCAACTGTTACTGGAAATGATATTGGAGCAAGCATTGTAGTTGGTGCTGATGGACAGATGACAGTTAAATATAGCCCAACAACTCTTAAAAGTGGCACAAATTAGAAATTAAAATGGTTAATGAATATTTAACTAATTGAAAGGAAATACCCTATGCTATTTTTCCTAGAACTTATCCCCTACATAATAATCTTCATATTCGGAATCACCATCGGCAGTTTCCTGAATGTCTGCATCTACCGAATCCCCCTTGGGGAGTCGATAGTGACGGCCCCCTCCCACTGTATGACCTGTGGGCGGAAGCTCAAGTGGTATGACATGGTTCCGGTATTCAGCTGGTTAGTATTAGGTGGTAAGTGTCGTAACTGTAAATCAAAAATTTCAGTACAGTATCCGATCATAGAGGGTGTCAATGGCATCCTCTATGTGATGATATGTGCAGTGAATGGCCTCGAATGGAGCAGTGTGATTTATTGCTTCATGGCGTCAGCCCTTCTGGTGCTGAGTATCATTGACTGGCGTACTTATGAGATTCCGTTTGGAATCAATGTATTCCTGTTCGTACTTGGCATAGCAATGACAATCCTTGACAGAGGAAATCTTGTAGAGCATCTGATTGGAATGATCTGTGTCAGTGGTCTGCTGGGGATTTTGTATCTGTTAACTGGTGGCAGAGCTATTGGCGGGGGAGATATCAAGCTGATGTTTGCCTGCGGCCTGATCCTTGGATGGAAGCTGATCTTGCTCGCTTTTTTCCTGGGATGTATTATTGGCTCAGTGGTTCATATCATTCGTATGTCTGTAAAGAAAGCAGGACGTATGCTTGCAATGGGTCCATATCTGTCAGCGGGAATTCTGCTGGCTGCTTTATGGGGGAATGCGTGGATCAACTGGTATCTGTCATTACTGGGACTGTAAAATTTTAACTGGAAATCGAAAGGTTTTTCAGTTAGAAAAATATATTTTAGCCGTGAGTTAGAATGTATTTTTGTAACCGAAAAATACGAGAGCAGCTGTTTGAAAAAATGGCAGGCTCTCATACGGAGGAACGCACAAATGGCGAAAATTTTAAGCATAGAAGTAGAGGCATCTCAGGTCAGAGTTGCGGAAATCGAAGTACGTGGTAAGAAAGGCAGGATTTTTAACTGTTTCTGCATTCCGGCACCTCAGGGAGCAGTGGAAGATGGACAGATCCGGGATACCAAAAGTCTTGCAGAAGTTTTGAGGGAAGAACTTTCTCAGAGAAAGATAAAGACAAAAAAGGTATATTTTGCAACTGGTTCTACCAGAATTGCCAGCAGAGAAGTTCGGATTCCGTTTGTAAAGACAAACAGGATTCAGAGCATCATTGAGGCAAATGCTACAGATTATTTTCCGATTGATGTAACGAAATATATCTTATCTTACAGCGTAACAGATGTAGAGACTCAGAAATCAGAAGATGGAAAAGAAGAAACCAAACAGTATCATCTGATGGTTTATGCGGCACCGAAAGCGATTTCTGCAGCTTATAGTGAATTTGCTGAGAATGCCGGACTGACAATGGCTGGCATTACCTATACAGGTGACAGTGTTTATCATGCTGTCAGGGGAGAATATGCGACAGGAACACATATCCTGGTGAAGATTGAATTAAAAGGAACCAGCATCAGCATTATCAATAATGGCGAACTGGCTTTGCAGCGTAACATCAACTATGGTGTAGACAGCGCTGTTGAGACAGTGAGAGCTTTTCCTGAATTCGGAGACAGACTGGATGTGGGAGAAGCACTGGAAGTACTTTGTAATAGAAGATGTATTAATTCCGCTCTTGATATGATGCCAGCAGATGAGATGGCTTCTGACGAAGATAAAATGCTGGAAACAGCCAGAGCAGAAGTGACAGAGAGCCTGAGATATATGATCGGAAATATTTCCCGAATCATGGACTATTATATTTCCCGCCATACAGATGCGACTTTTGAAACGATTGACTGCTGTGGTCTTGGTGCGCAGGTGCAGGGATTGATGGAGCTTCTTACCAATGAACTCGGTCAGACTGTAAAAGTTCTGGAAAAGGTGGAGAATTTTGCCCTGCCGTCCAGTGCTGAGAATGAGGGCGCTTACCTTTATGCTGCAGTTATGGCGCCAAGTATTTCAGGTGTAAACCTGATGGAAAAGACCAGCAGAAAAGCAAAAGAAAAGAAAGATACTTTAAGCGGCGCAATCGTTATTTTTGTAGTTGGAGCTGTTGCGGGCGTTGCGCTGACAGCTGCGGGATATGCAAATCGTATTTATCAGCAGCATGAGCAGGATCGCCTGAATCAGAGGATTTCAGAAGAGAGTTCTATAGAAGATATTTACAATGCTTATAATACAGCGAAGTCACAGTACGACAATTACCAGAATATGTATCAGTACACAAATACTCCAAATGAGGGACTTAAGAACTTCATTGAGGAGATGGAGGAAAAAATGCCTTCTGATATTACGGTGGAGAGTTTCAGCTCTACCGGAAGTCAGGTCAGCTTTTCCATGCGTGTAACCAGTAAATCAGCAGCAGCGAATACGATCATGCAGCTTCGTACTTTTGACAGTCTGGCAACTGTAACTACGACAGGAATTGATGAGGCTGAGGACGGAACTGTTTCTATGAGCGTAGCGTGTACCTACGCAGACCCGGCACCGCTGGATCAGAGCACAGAATAAGGAGGCAGATATTATGGACATGAATATTTCTATGCGTGATAAAAAATTACTGCTGATGTTTTTGGGTGTAGGGATTTTTGCATGTGGATATTTCTTTGGATATCGGCCGCAGATGGAAGAAGCGGAGAGTATCCAGGCATCAAATGTACCGCTGCAGGAGCGTTTGAACGACTTGCTTGATCTGGCAGAGAACAGAGAGTTTTATCTGGAAGAAACAGATTCAATTAATGCAAAGATTGACGAATATACATCAGAATTTCCGGCAGATATCCGTTCTGAGGATGGAATCGTACTTGCACAAAATATGGAAAGTTCTCTGGATATGAGCATTTCCAATGTAGGACTTGGCACTAGAGAATTTATCGCAGCTTTGGACGGAAGTACAGAGGATCCGCTGATTGATATGCCTGACGAAACTTTATCAGAGCAGGCAAATGCGCAGACCCAGTCTCAGATCGATGAGATCGAAGGTACTGATACACAGGGCGAAAAAGATCTGCAGAATGCTTCTGATGCAGAGGCTGAGAACGTAGCTATGACTCTGACTACTCCAGTACTTTACCGTACACAGGACAGCATGCAGTTTACAGGCACATACGCAAGTCTTAAGGATATGGTGGATTACCTCGCAGACCAGGTTGGCAGAATGACATTAGATAATGTAAATGCTTCCTTTGATTCCACAACTGGAAATCTCACCGGAAGTATCACTGTAAACCTCTTCTCCATGGCAGGAACAGGTAAAGCTTATACAGAACCAGATGCAGGAAGCGTTGCATACGGAACCGATAACATCTTTGGAACCATCGAATCCGGTAAGAAGAGTAAGAAAAGCAAAAAAAGCAAGAAAAAAGCAGCAGAAGCAGAGTCAGCACAAAGTACAGACAACACCGCAGACCAAAATGCTTCCGGCACTGGTGCTGACGGCCAGACGACAGACAGTCAGGGAGGAGAAAATACGCAGGATGCAGCAGCCCCTGCTGATACCGCCGAACAGGCACAATAAAGGAAAGTATGTTAGAGGGGAGAAATACAAGGCCCCTCTATCTGTGTTTTTATATAGAAAGAAATTCCTTTGAGATTTTTTGATTATATTAGATAAAAATCTGGTTGACAGATAGATTATGGATATCCGATCAATTAATAAAATAACTAGTGACATAAGAGAAGGGAGCATACAGTTGGACAGAAAAAAGAATAAGAACTCAAATGCAGGTATGACACTGCTGGAAGTAATCATTGCAGTGAGCATCTTTTCCATAACTGCGATTGTGCTCCTTCAGAGCTTTGTGACTTCCAGCAGGATTAATAAGAAATCGAATTTGTATCTGGAAGCAACGACTGTAGCACAGAACATTATGGAGGAAATCAAAGCGAAGAAATTTGCAGAAGTTTCACTGGCATTCAATTATCCTCTGGACAGCAGCGGCTCTTCCAGACTGACATTCCTGGATCCTCAGAAAAGCAGGATCAATAGCGGTGCTGCAGATGAACTGGGCGTAAGGGAGGTACTGGCAGCCAAAGACAATAGCGATTCAGTAGTATATAATCCAGTGCGAAAATATACAGATGGTGTAGATGAAACGAATGTAACGGCATCTGTAATATCTACAGATAACGGTAAAACTTATAAATTCAATCCAAGAAAAACTGGAGACAATGCTTCGAAATATTACTTTGAACTTACTAATGTAAATAATAACCATGAAACATTCGATGCACTGGTGACATTTGACGGAAGTAAGGATTCCGGATATAAGAAAAAAACGTCCACGAACAGCGAAGAAGGGAAGAATGATTATCTGGCGCCGAATATATCAAACCTTGATACGGATTCTAATGCACCGTTCATTGTAGAAAAGCAGAAATATTTAGATGCATTTTCTGGAAACGATGGGTTGATAGCGAAACAATTTAAATTTGCACATGATAAATGGGAGAGTGAACTGAACGCAGCATGTGGAACTGATACTGATGCAGAAGATTATGAACAAAAAAAAGAGGCATTTATTGCACAGCATAAAGAACCTCTGGCTTCAGACCTGAATGCGGAAGAAGTATTTAATAATGCGCAAAAAACATTATTAATTACGATTGATTATGATAAAGAGACTGAGAAGGTAGAAGTAAATGCAAAATATACGATTGATGCACATGGCTATGTTTCGTCAGTAAACCCGGAATATGGAAGAATGGATTTATGCCCGTGTGGTGGAGACCCGGATCAAGAGAATAGTGATCCAACTCAAAAATATTTTTGCTCAATTGTAAGTAATCAGAATATTTATACATCCAGCGCAGATAAAGTATTAAAGAATATTTATATTTTTTATTATCCTAATTATAAATCTCAGAGTAACGTAAAACCTCTGGATAAAATTATAGTGGAAAATTTGAATAATTATCCTGTGAATTTGTATATTGCAAAACAGCAGGATGAAAACAATAAAAATTCTATTCTGACAGATGAAAATAAATATCGCATGTCGTTAGTTATAAAAGAAAATCCGGAGACTTCGAATTGGAATACGAGTCCAAGCTTATATAAAAGCCAGATAAAATTACGTACAAATCTTGATTACAATATAAGTGATATTTATGATAAATTAGACAGACCGAAAATTAACCAAATGAGTTTAACTTATCAGGACAATTCTACACCAGTAAGGCATGTTTCTGGTATAGCTGCAAAGAAAATAGTTGATTATAATGGACTGGATGATAAAAAACTGGAAGATCGTATATATACAACCAAGGTTGAAGTATATAAAGCAGGTGCAGCAGAAAAAGGATTTCCGAAAGAAGATCTGGTGGTAACATTAGATGGAACAAAAGAAGATTAGCTTTTTTCAGGAGGCATAAATGGATAAACGTGTAACAGAAAAAAAAGAATATAATAAAGGATTTTCACTGTTTACTGTTATAGTCTCAATAGCTTTTGTGGGAATTCTTGGAATGCTTGTTCTGTATATGGCGATTGCCAATTTTCATATGAAGATCACCGATTTAAAAGGAAAAGACAGTTTTTATACAGCTGAACGTGCGATTGAAGAAATTCGAGTCGGTCTTCAGGAAGAAGTTGGAGATGCTATGTCTGAAGCCTATATAGAGGTCCTTGAAACATATGATCAGTCAGGGAAAAGCCAAGACGAAGTTCAGGATGAACTGCGTCAGAAAGCATTTAGACAGAGTTTTTATGATAAATTATATGATAAAATACAGGAAAAGGTAGGACATTTAAAAGCAGATTATGTTGATCTTACTGTAGGTGATAATGAGTCATTGGAAATTGTGGAACCGACGTTGTCTCCGGCTGTAAAGCTTAATAAAGATGAGGTAAAGAAAAGTAGTAAAGTAACTTTGAAAGATTTAAAAGCAGTTTATGTAGACGAAAAAGGCCGTGCGTCTATCATAAAGACAGATATCCAGATGGGTATTCCAAGTGTAAAATTTGCAACTCCTTCTTCATTACCGGATTTAATGGGAATGGTTGTTGTAGCTAACAGCGGAATTATATGTGAAAGTGACCCTATAAAAGACATAAAATTGACAGGAAATATATATGCTGGATTACTTGATGATAGTGATGAAGGTTTTCCTAAAGATAAAAAAACAAGTCTTTTGTTAAAAAATAATATAAATTTATCTATTATTTCTGCTGATAAGTTTGTATGTGAGGGAGATATTAATCTTGCAGCGGGAAGCTCATTTACAAGCAATGCAGGTGTTGAATTATGGGCGAAAGGTCTGATGATGACATCTTCGACAGCAAGTTTGCTTGGTGATACATATTTTGCAGATGATTTAACAGTTGCTTCAGGAAATGGAAGTTCAATAACTATAGCTGGAAATTATTATGGTTATGGATCAGTAGAATCTGCTAAAAAAAGTCATTATAAAGACCAATATGAGAATTATAGTGATAAAGATTTAAGTAGTGCGATTGTTATTAATGGAAAAGCAACAAAACTTGATATGTCAGGCGTACAAAAGCTTATGCTGGCAGGAAAAAATTATATTTCTCCAAATGAGACATCAAATATTATGACTGGAGAAAGTGTTACTGTAAAGGGAACTCAGCTGGCATATTTAGCACCTACAGAAATTTTGGGAGCTGATTCTGCTGATACTTCTGGTTATACGAATCCTATGACATATGAAGAGGCAGTAGCGAAAGGTTTGGCAGGGAATGCGATTCCTGTTAAATGGGATACTCCTGTGGAAGTATGGAATGGAAAAACTTTGCGGGATATTGGGGTTGATTCAGAGAATCCGATAAAACAAGTATTTTATCCAGATAATGCAAGTGGAACAGTTGTTTATTATTATCTTAATTTTACTGATGAAACAAATGCAGCTAAGTTTATGAGGGAGTATTATCAGGAAAATCCAGACATAAAGAAGCAGATGGACAAATATTTGGCATTCTATTTTAATGGTGAAAATTCGGGTATTTATGTAAAAGACAGTGAAACATATTTACTTTATGTCACAAACGGAAATATTCTTTCTTATTCCGGCGAGGATGAAGAGGGAAAAATGTACAGTGCAACACATCCGAAGCTGACAAATAAACTGATACAGGATCAGGTTGATTATCAGGATGAGTGGTTTGCACTTAATCGTAAGATGGTTAGCAATTATAATGATTTGGAGACAAGTGTATCGGATTCTGATAATACAATACCGCCACATAATGAGGCAGATCCATCAAGTACCGTATTTGATAATTTGGTAAATGAGGAGAAGCTTAAAGCGTTTGTTCAAAATGAAACTGGACAAAAATATCAGTATCCCAAAGGTGATTCTCCTAGTGTGATCATGTGCAATAATGGAAGTCAGGGAACAAATACAACACTTGAGATTACAAGTAAAGAAGCAGAAAGCGTCAGACTGGTTGTTTGCACTGGAGACGTTGAAATTGCAAAAGATGTGCAATTCAGAGGGATTATCATGGCAAAGGGAAAGATTATAATGAATCCGGGCGTACAACTGGAAGCTGCACCACTGGAAGCAGCGAAAGTATTTCAGTCACAGATTGAAGATGAAAATTCAAATGGACAGACATTAAAAGCACAGGATTTCTTCTGGCATGGAAATGAATATGTACTTGGAAATACTACGAATGATATTCAAAATAAAGATGGAGAATTAGCAACATATGATCTGGCAGATTGTGTAACTTACAGTAACTGGAAGAAAGAATAAAAGTTAAAAAGAGGTGGAATCAGAAATGCGAAAGAAAAACAAGGGATTTACATTGGTGGAAATGGTTGTAACAGTGTCTATATTTGCCATACTTCTCGGAATTCTGGTTCCATCTTTAAATTCTATTATTGGATTTCGTGTTCAGAGAGCAGCTAATTCTATTGCATCTGCGCTGGACAAAACTAAAATTGAAGCATCTAACCGTCTTGTGGGCGAAATGAGACTTGAAAAACGTGCAAATGGATATTATATAAGCTATATTCTTGATCGTGGAAAAGTAGACGGAAAAGAAAATATTAAATGGAACGAGGATGAAGAAAAAATTGCTCCAGCCAAAACTCTTATCAGTTATAAGGTTGAGAATAGTGATGAAGAAATTCCATTAAATGTAGGAGACAGTATTATTATTACTTATAAAAGAGAGACTGGAGGATTTCTGCCTTTACAGAATCAGAACGAATCATATTGGAATGATCTGGATGTAGCCGGAATTTTGGAAAAAGGATTTACAGGGGGAGATTACTGTAGTCAGATCATTATCGGCGGGGGCGGAAGAAAAAGAATAATTAACCTTTTTAAAGATACCGGAAAATATGAAATTCAGGCAGGATAATAAATAAAGGAGCGGTAACATGAGCAAACATAAGAAGCAAAACGTGAAAGAAGATAAAGGTTTTACATTAATAGAAATGATTGTAACAGTTGCCATCATTGCAATTTTTTCTGGTGTAGTTTTGAGTCTTATTACAAGTAGTTCAAGTTCATATCGAAATACATCCAGTAACGCAAAAGTTCAGATGGAAACACAGGAGACTTTTGATAAAATAGAAGATATGATTATTAATGCAAACCGCAACTTATATTATTTTACTGCTGACAAAAAGGCTATCAGTAATGATATTAAGGGAAAAGGCGCAGAAAACAGTTCTGGTGGTAAAATATTTATGGTTTCAGCTGGAGATGATTCAGAGCCAGATAGCCAGACAGATGATGACGAAGATGTAGCGGTTATGTCTGCAAGTAATACCGATACAGGCAATACAGCAATAGATTTAGGAAATACGGAGAATACAACAACAGTATTAAAAAATGAAAACGACAGACAGTGCATTGTCTGGGAAAAATCAACAGGTGAAGTTAAATATGTTCATTATGTAAAAGTGGGAAATAGCTGGAAAAGAATATCTCAGGAAGATGAAATTCTTGCAACGGGAATTCTGGATTTTCGTGCAGATATTTCAAAAGCTCTTAGTGATAGGATTGTCCGCTTTCAGCTGACAACTCAGAACGGTACAAAAACAATTGAAACACTTCACAGCGTAAGTCTGCGAAACGAGTTAGGAATTTCCGAGCAAATAGACATTGATCCGGATATAGATCCGGTAGAACCAATACCAACTGAAACACCAACACCGGAACCAACGAAAGAACCAACACCAATTGAACTTAAAGCAGATATTGACTCAATTTTAATTGGTGCAGGAAATACGGTAGATTTAAATAAAATTATAAAATGGACGTTGCGTTATGATGATGGAACACAGAAACAGTCGGACTTGAATTTAAATTGGAAATCTAATAAAGACTTTGGTAATATTACATCAACGGGTAAAATTATTATTTCTTCAGATGCCGGAACTGAATCAAGTGGAGAATTAGAAATTACAGTTACGGACATAGATTCTGGTATATCTGGAACAGCGAAAGTTCGTATTGCCAGAATAGATATAAACAATCCTGAAAAGGGTGGAACCTATGCGGTAGGTGATGATAGGCCGCTTTCATATGTATACATGGAAGGCGGAACAAAAGTTGATAATGTAAAGGCAACAATAAATACGATACAAAAGCCAGAAGGTACTGAAGATTATAGCGGAGAGGGTCAGTTTGAACAAATAGATATTGGTATTTGGAGTGTCAAGGCGGAAATTGATTTATCCAGTAGGAATGGGTATGGTATAGTTAAAGATCAGAACACATTTTATGTTGGTGATAGATTGACGGGAGACGGTGAGATTGAAATTAATCAAACAAAATCTATTAATACTATTGTTGCTGGATTTGATTATGAATGTGCGCCTTCAGTTAATTGGGGATTTAATTTCTGGCCAAAGAATAAAGAAGATGCATGGGAGAATTATCGTATAAATTGGAGTCTGTTAGGTAAACATCCGGGGGTTAATATTACGCAGACAAGTAACTCGAAAGCAACCATTCATGTTGATTCTGCCATATTCTATAATGGGCAAGAAAAGAAGGATTATATTCCCTCAGGTTTTACTGTTCAGGCAGAATATATTCAGTATGCTAGAGGAGATGTGAATCAAACAACACCGATATATACAAAGGTTTCTACTAAGCAGGTGAATGTGGCTTATGGTATACATCTGATACCTACACAATCAGTAGCTTATGTAGATGAAGCTTATGCAATGAATATGCAGTTGCGGGTTTCAAAATGGGATGGAAGTAAGACAGTTATTCCTGTTTCAAGTACTGGAAATGGTGTTAAGGTAACATGGGAAAAAAGTGATGGCAGTGTGAGTGGTATTGTAAAAACTAATGCAAAAGGGCAATGGACATTTAAAGCTCCATCTGGCGTTGTAGATAAATCAATAATTGTAGGCGCTCATTTGCAAGAAATGGGAGGTATTTTTTGCTCGAAGACAACATTCTATTTATATGATACATTTACTGTTAATGTTGAGGCACCACCATTAACTGCACAAATTATACCTGATGGCGACGAAACGATAGAATATGGTGAAAATCAAGAACTGTATTTAAATATTCTGGATAAGCGAGACGGAAAAGCGGTAAGTAGAAATGTTACTTGGTCATTTGTGAATAATAACGAAAGCGCAGGAAGTTTATCAAAATATTCTACTGGTTCCGGAGAAAAGGAAACGACAGTTTTCTCTGCTAAGAAATCAGGAACATATACTATAAAGGCTGTATATGAAATAGTGGCAGGTAAATCAGTAACATTGCAAAAAACAATTACTGTCAGAAAACCAGAAGTGGAATTAATTATTCATGGTGATACAAGTGGATATAAAGGAGATTCAAAACAATATTGGTTAGAGGCTAAAATAGATGGAAAAGCAGTTACAGATTTGGATGTTGTATGGTATCAAAATAGTAAATGGGAAACAAAACTTGGAACGACAAAATCCAATGAAGACAGTAAATTTACAATTCAATACGGACTTTATCAGGGTAGTCCGTATAAATTACTTGCGCTTGTAAATATTGCTGGAGAAGAATATGAAAGAATGCAGGAGATTACCTTAAATGAACATCAATATGAGGCTATAGTAAAAGTAAGAGATGCTAATACGAAACAGGAGTTGGATACTGTTAATAAAGGCCAATATGTTGAAGTGTATATTCAGGCTACGATTGATGGGAATTTAACAGAAGAGTATGATGTTAAATGGGAGTATTATGGCAATAAAGAAGAAGATAAAGTGAGCATCGAAGACAAGGTAATGAAATGTACGCCTGCAAAGATAGGAGATTTAAATTATCAGGCTGTTGTTACTGTTGGAGATAAAACTTTCTATCTGAAAACTCAGATACCAGTTGTTGAATAATATAAATCAAAAGTCACAGATTAACTTTTAAAGTGTCTGTGGCTTTTGCACTAAAGTCTATTCAAAATACCTAACTTTTTAATATGAATCCAGTTGACAGTTAATATACGTTCTGCTACACTAAAACCACATATCTGGGAAAGTTCTAAGGCCGTTCGGTCAATCTGATTCCACGTATGAAATGAAAATAAATATGGTGGAAACAGTGTGACGGCACATATAAATTCTGATGAAATTATGCTGTTTCCTCCCTCATAAGGAAAGGAGCATATATATGCAGAATGAAAGAAAAAAGCTGGAAGACTTGAACCTGTTGGATGATTTTCTCTTTAATGCCATGATGACATATCCTGAAATGGGAGAGGAGTTTACACGAAAGATTTTGAAACTTTTGTTTAACAAAGAATTTCGGAATCTGAAAGTAATTGCACAGAAATCTTACGGAGGATTAAATACGGATTTACGGGGAGCCAGATTGGATGTTTATGTAGAAAGCGATGACAGTGCTGAGGAAGAAAAAGCGAAAGCACAAAAAGAAGCAGCAGAGGCATTAAAACGGGTTGAAGAATTAGAAAAAGAGTTAGAACGGACAAAATGAAATGAGAGAAGAGGGACTGAGGGTTTTACTGATCTTACTTCATAATAAAAGAACTTACATTGTAAAAGCAGTTGGATTTGAGAAAATTTATTCTTAAATTCAGCTGCTTCTATATTCTGCTTTGTCTGTTAGATTAATGATAACAGGTTTTCGAAAATCAAAAAGATTTCACAATTTTTACCATGCACTCACATTGAACTTGACAATGTTTTGTGATAGGCTATAAGAGTGAAAAATTACAAAAAAATATAGTATGATTTTACTAAGGAGAATCAAGAGATATATGAAGATTAAGCATAAGAAAGTGGCAGCATCAGGAATAGCAGTTGCTTTGGCGGGTGTTCTTGGAGTTGGGGCATTATTACAGACCAGCGTTTCTGTACAGGCCTCTTCAGCCATGATGCCCGGTATAGAGGAAATCGTAAGTGAAGCATCCGCGGATAAACCGTTTAAAATTCTTGAAATTGTAGACAATACACAGGATGCGGAAATTGGATATTACGTGTCCGGGCAGGAGCCATATATTAAATTGTATTCTTATACATATAAGTACAAGGACGAGAATAATACTGAGCAGGAGGAAACAATCCATTTTCAGACGTTGGAGGAAGGGTTGGAGAAACTGCCATCTGACACTCTGCGCAAAGAATTTGCACAGAATGTAAAGATAGATGATGGAAATATTTCCGGAGAAGGGACAGGTATTAAAAATATCCAGAGTATTTGTTATCAGGACGGCAGCACCGGAGATGCAGGTGATTATCCGCTTTCCTATAGTCCATATGTAGAGCAATATTTTATTTCTTCTGATGAAGAAAAGAGCGGAAATTGGACAAGGATTGATTTCAAAGATGCGAAAACTGATAAGAGCAGAACAGATACCGTAAAGATCAACGGAGAATATCGGGAGAATTCTGCAGGTACTGGAGATTATACCAAGCAGGAGCAGACGTATTATCCTATACGTGAAGATTCTGATGATAAATCCCAAACAGACAAATATCGTGAAAATATCCAGAATTTCTATTATGCAGATGGCGGGGAAGCAAATGCACCTTATTTTCTCGAGTTTGAAGAAGTAGATAATGCGACGGTAAATGCAGCTTTTGATGCGAACCATAATAAGATAAATGGAAATAGTATTCTGGCAGAGTATAACTATGAAGATGGAGAATATGGATATTACGAGAATGTTTACAGTGATCTGACACAAGAAATTGTCGAGAATATTACAGATGGCAAATATACATTTCCAGGAGAGAAGCCCGAGACAAATTTGGACTCAGCGGTTCGGATTCCAAATACAACGAACACTACGTCTGTAAATGCAAGAACTTTCTCTGATGGTACAGGCGATTTTTCCAGTATCAATGAACAAAGTTCAACTGATACAGAGAACAATAATACAGATCAGGTCAATATTTCTGCGGATAACAGTCAAACAGCAGATGCTTTTTCATCAGGAGATTTTTCAGATGGCGTTTCTGCAGATGGTGATATTGGAAATAATGATACCGTACAGACACAAGATGTTTCCGATACAGGAACAGATTCAGACTTTGATGCAGGAACTAATCAGAATGCAGCCACAGAACCTGCTCAGACAGATGCAGCTCAGGCGACTGCTATAATAGAGAATGACAAGATAGAGCCTATTATAGCTTATACACAGAAAACAGATGTAAATGTAACTGCCATAGATGATTCAGTGGGTAAAAGTAAAAATCCGAAAGTATACTATGGCAGAACCATTGATCAATATCCGTATTATCAATATACACTGATCAGTGATATGAAGAAGGTTGTTGCCTGTGCAGCAGCAAATCAGAAAGCGGTGGATAATGGTACGTTTACACCTGCTACTGAAACAGATCCAGAGAAAAGAATAACTTTCCAGGACAATCAGTACTGGTATTGGACAGTAGAGGCGAATGGAACTGTTGAAAGAAACCCGATTTCTGTGGTTACTCAGCGTCAGCCGGTTTCTTACGATGATATCCGAGAGATTCCTCAGGGTCTGGGGTATAATTATTATTATAAAGTAAAACAGGCATATTTCTGCTGTAAAAAAGGAACGGAAACAGATAATGATCATACATATGCATACTACGGATGGTATTCACCTTCCTATTCTGATCAGAATAATGTATACATCAAAGTGTCAGATGGTGACGGAAAAGTTGCGACCCATTATATTTCAGAGGCAGAATATAAATTAACACCCGGAATTGGAAACTATGATTTTGCGCCGGATGAAACAAAAGATCAGGAATCTGTAGAAGTAAATCATATGTATTATCATGGTGGATACAAAAATAATGACTGGTTTAAACGCCATGTATTCCACCTTACTGAAGATGATAAAAAAGCTAAGGAGCAGTTTGATAAATTTAATATTGAGGTTGATACAATTTCTGCGAAGGATTTTAACGCAGAATATGGAGATTCCGCAACGAGCACGACCGGAATTGAAACTTCTGAAGTTGAACCTATGGTAGGCGAAGCTGGCGTGGAACTGGTATCTATTGAAAAAGAAATCAGTGATAATAGTGATAATGCGGATGAATTTCAGGATGGAACAGATAGCAGTGAAAGAGGAGAGAATGCTGCATCTGTGGATTTATTATCTGATGGAGAAGGGCAAGCACCCACATTTACAGATGATTCCGAAAATACGGAAAACACTTTTTCAGCTGGAGATGTATCAACAGCTGAAACTGTCGGAGAACTGTCAGAATATGATTTGATTTATATAAATGGAATGGTTTCGGCAAATGCAGTTCAGGCAATTGGAAATGATGTAGCTGTTATGATCAATTCAGTGAAAGTATATAATTCCGATGAACTGATGGAAAACCTGTCAGCTTTTGTAGATGCAGAGGATGAGGATCATCATTATGTAAATAAAAGAGTATATTTTTTTAGAAATACTTTTTCTACAGAAAATCCATCTGGTTTGATAAATCAGGATTTTCATACAAATTTTAATTCTGAGTCAGATGGAAGTACTTTTACAGATTCGGATGCTTCCAAAGGTTTTGAAGAAATACTGGAATATATTGAAAGTGAGAATAAATATCGTCAGATTGGACAGACTGCGGGTGTAACGCAGACATTATCAGATGAAGAAAATTTATCGGATAATGAGAATACATTTTCAACAAATGTCTCAGATATCCAGTTATTGACTAATGAACTGACTCAGGCAAGGGCAATTGAGTATATCATAAATTATAAATATAAGCGTAACATAAATAGAAAAGATCATTTGAATGTATTGGAAATAGAACCTGCAAAAAGTGACGGAAAATTAAATGCAGATCAGGTTAAAAAATGGTTAAATTATTCTGGTGATTATACAATTAAGTCATACGAAGCCTGCAGCAGTCATTCAAATAATCCGATAAGTAATTTGTTTGATCCGGATGGAAGCAAAATATGGCATAATGACTGGAATAAAGATAACGATACATCTCATTATATTAAGGTAACATTTGAAGAGGAGACAACACTTACCGGATTTAATTATCTTCCAAGGAATGGAAATTCGGGTGGAAGTGAGAACGGGAAGATAACGGAATTTTGTATATATTTGTATGGCAAAAACGGAAAAGAAATTTATAAAGAAAACGGAGTGTTTGACTATACGGAACTGAAAAGTGATCATAGCCTGAAGGAATTTTTATTTGCGGATGGAAAAATTGTTTCTGGTGTGAAATCCGTTAAAATTGAAATTCTCAAAGCAGGATATGATAAGGGAGAACGAGATGACAGAGTTAATGGAAATACCAGCACTAAACTTGCATCGGGTGCGTATTTATCGTTTAGAACTCCGGAAAAAACTACGGATGTAACGATCACGGTAATGACCGCATCGGAATTTGTGGGTCATGTTGATGATATTAATTCAGAATATGATATGATTTATATCGGAGATTCGTTGACAGAATCAAAGAGAGATATAACAATTAATGGTGTGAAGCCAATGTTATATACACATGTTGGAGGTGCAGTAAATGTAAATGATATCCATGATCCAGATAATAAGAGTAGAAAATTGACGTTAATGGGAATCCTTGATATTGATACAGTCATTGTTAATGGAAAGAAAAAAATGCAAAACACTGCATTGTATAATACTGGAGAAAATGGTGAGACAACTTATCCGGGACTTGGATCCTTCAGAGGTTCAGGAAACGATATTACAAAGCAGCAGTATAATGAATTGTTGGATTTTGTAAAAAGTGGTTATCCAGTTGTACTGGCCGATTCACTGGTAGAAAATGGAAGGGTTTCTACAAAAACAGTAGATAATTCTTCCTGGTATTACCGCTTTATGAGTGAGGTTCTTTCCTATGATAATGTATCTACAGCCAGTACAGTATCGAACACAGAGTTTTCCTTTTTTGCAAACCTCACAAAACCGGTGATTGAATTTACAGAGACAGGAAGACCAACGGAAGTTCCACGTGCAGGACAGCCAGATTCAAGTGAAACGGGTTATTTAGCCGCAAACCAGGAAAACATTGAATATCAGTTTACTGTAAAAAATGATTCAGATGCATTACCGGCGAATACGACATATAATTGTCAGTTGTATTTCGATCTGAATTTTGATGGAAATCTTTCAGAAAAAGAAGAACAGGGAAAATACATAGAAATTTGTGATGAAAAAGGGAATGTTCTTTCCAGAAAAGATGGAGTTTATCAATTACAGATTGGAAAAACTTATACTGTATCAAGAAAGATTCCTTATGATTATTTTAAAGCGATTAACTGGAAATTGCAGCTGGTAAGCAATACAAATACTAGTGTCCGAACTTCTGTTACCGGATATTCTAAGCGTAAAAAGGAAGGAGAAAAGCAGGAGATTAATGTTCTCCAGATTATACCATCCGGTGGTGACGCTAATTTTCATACATGGAATTTGCAATCAGACTGGGAAGATCATAATAGCTGGTTTTACAAAGAAATGTCATCTGTGGAAGATTTTACACTAAAAATTAGGACAGAAACGGTTACAGAATATGTACAGAATCAGAAAGCATTAAAGCAAGGTAGTATAGGCGAACAGGACTCTATGTTATATGGGCAGGATATGCTGATTCTGGGATTCGGAGATGTATATCAGAATATAGATAATATCGATGGTGCCGTGGATAATATCAAAACATTTATTGAGAATGGTAAGAGTGTTATCTTTTCTCATGATACTACCTCGAATATTAATTGGGATTATGAGGAGTTTGACAGTAATCCTGTAACTGCAGATGGTAAGGAGATTAAAGACTCATGGCTGTGGAGTAATAACCGAAAAGATTGGGGGTATTCATTAAATTCCATGTTTCGTAGTATAGCGGGACTTGATCGATATGGAATTACAAATGATATGGATTATTCGGTTAAAGATGGAAACACAAGCATTTCAAGTCTGCTGAAACAAGGCAATGTGCTGAATGCAAATGCGGCAAATGTAGATTTTAGTTATATGGAAGAGATGGTAGGAGATATAGCTTATGTTACGAATTCTGATCGTTCTCAAAGTTATATGCAGACACAGGGATATACAAATAAGGAACTTCATAAAATAGCCGCTGGATCGGAAGTAAACACAATTACAAAGGTAAACGACGGCATCATTACAGAATATCCTTACAAATTAAAAGATGGAGTTAGTCAGGATCAGACATTTACAGTCGCCAATACACATGGTCAATATTATCAATTGGCTTTGGAAAAGGATAGAGATATTAATGGGGTCAGTGATGGCAGGAATGATATTGTGGTTTGGTATTGTCTCAGTGGAAATTATTATCAGGATTCACCAAATGATGTTCGAAACAATTACTATTTCTACAGTCGTGGAAATGTTATTTATACTGGTGTAGGTCACAGGACAGTTACAGGAAAAGATGAGGTTGATCTTTTTGTCAATGCAATTGTAGCTGCTGCCAATATTACTGCTGTCAGTCCTTATGTGGATTTTGTGAAGACACTGGATCCGGCAGCTCAGACAGAAAAGGTCAGATATTATGCTACAGATCAGACGAGCTGGGTAAATACAGATGCAAATGTTCTGGAAAAAGATCAGGATTTCTACATTAATCTCAAAGACTATAATATGATTAGTTCCAGTCTGAGCCAGGATGACTTAGATAAAGAAGATATGACAGTTGAGTTTCGGATTGGAAACAGTCTGGAGGACAGTGTTCCTGTGAATTCTGCGATTGGACAGATGATACCGTATAACAAGAATACGGATGCAGTTGTACTAGATTCATCAGACCGTTTATTTCATTTGAAAAACAGATCTAATGATGCATACAAGATTACCATACCTGATATCGAGCAATATCTGAAAGAATCTGATGGTAATTATAAGAATCACTGTAATCTTTATGTAAAAGTGACAAGTAAAGCTGCATTGTATGGAGAGATAAAAGAAAATACGTCTGTAACATCAATTGCATTAAAACAGCGTCAGCTTTTTGAATTGGATTGATCTATTATCTTTATGACAAAATAGTTTCATAGTTTCATCAAAAGAATGATACTATGGAACCATTTTTGTATAAGGTGACCAAATTTATGGAATTATGTGAATACTTTATTTCTTTATGAGAATGCAATACAGGGGATTATTATGTAATATTTATCCATTCGTGGACTTGGCCAGACTCCCTGCTCAGTTGGAAACATTGTGTTTCTGGTCTGAACAGGGAGTTTTACTATTTTATCTCCGAATCCCCGACAGTTCATCCTCAATCCACTTATCCGTATTAAAGTTACTGTCAAAGAATTTAACAATCACACCATAAGGTTCCGTATCGCTGTTAAAAGCATTGGCTTCATCCGTATCAACGTGCATTGCCAGATGATAACTTCGATGTACTCTGACCACTACATCTGCGTAGATTAGAGCACGTCCATAGCTTTTGGTCAGGACGAAGACTTCGTCGTTGTCTTTTACATGCAGTGCCAGAGCCTCGTCGGGTGTCATATGGATATGGCGTTTAGCGACAATAACTCCTTTCGGAATTTCAATATCACCGCAGGGTCCGGATAAAATACATCCGGGGGTGCTTTCGATATCACCGGACTGGCGGATTACACTTGGAATGCCGATTTTTCTGGTATCTGTCAGGGACATTTCTACCTGGCTTTCTTTACGGAATGGTCCGAGTAAGGCCATGTTCTGAAACTCCCCCTTAGGTCCTTTGACAGTGACTCTCTCCTGGCAAAGATACTGTCCGGGCTGGCTCAGTTCTTTGATGAAATGCGGTTTGCTTCCCTTTCCGAATAATTTTTCAAAATCCTCCTGCGAGATATGCAGATGTCTGGCTGAAGTTTCGATAGGTATTTTGATACTCATTTGTAATGCCTCCACGATATGTTACTTAAAATTAGTGTATCGCCTTATGATGGAATATGCAATATCATTTTGATGCATATTTATACACTGGTCACAAAAATCCCTCTTTTTTTCTGCTGATTACCCAAATCTTATCAAATATTTATTTTTTGTGACAATTACATGAAAAAATATTAAGGAAACTGGATTTTGAAGGTTTACAATAGACCGGATTATGGTCTATAATAAAATGATAAGGTAAGGAATAATTCAAAATTGAATGAAATCGAACCAAACCGGACAAAAATGAAAATGAATAATAATCAGATTATAAAAAAGGATTACTGAATGAAGAGAAGAAAAAATCCTGTATTATATTTCCTGCTTTTAGTTTTTGCCGTTTTTTTGATAGGATATGTAGCGGGCAGCTGGGGGAGTCTGATCGAGCCTTCGGAAGTGCGGCTGCTCAAGAAGAAGCAGGTGGCGCAGACAGATGAAGGACATCAGGAATATTATTTCGGACTGCTCAATGAGAAAGAGCAGAGAGGATATCGTGAGATTCTTCAGGGAATCCGGGATTATGAGGAGAAGTTTTATCTGTCTCTTTCCGGTGATGATGAGATAGACAAGGTGTATCATGCGGTACTTAAGGATCATCCGGAACTTTTCTGGGTACATAACAGGGAGAAAGTATATAAGACGACCTATTCCGGAAAGGATTACTGTCAGTTTGCTCCCGGATATTCTTATACGGAAACAGAACGTCAGGAGATATCTCAGGCAATGGAGAATGCTTATCAGGAAGTTCTGGCACAGATTCCGGAAGGTGCGGATGATTATGACAAAGTAATGACAGTTTATACCTATATTATAGATGATACGGAATATGTGGTTTCTGATGATGATCAGAGTATTGCCGGAACTTTCTGGAAGAAACAGGCAGTATGTGCCGGTTATGCCGGAGCAGTTCAGTATTTGCTGGAACGTCTGAATATTCCGTGTATATATGTAGAGGGAGATGCCGTAAACAGTGACCAGGGGCATGCATGGAATATCGTTCAGTTGAATGGACAGTATTATTACGTGGATGCTACCAATGGCGACCAGCCGGATTTTCTGGAGGGGTATGCTTCGGTTCTGGCAGAACACAAGACCACGATTTATGATTATCTGTGTCCGTTTCCACAGGAATATGAATTGAACTATACAGCTTCGGATGAGTTTGAAGTTCCGGCATGTACTGCCACAGACATGAATTTTTATGTAAGAAATGGAGCATGTTTTGACAGTTACGACTGGGAAAGTGTCTATGATCTGTGTAAACTGCGTATTGACAGCAATGCCGCAGTTGTGCGGTTTAAGTTCAGCAGTCAGGATGCTTTTGATGAGGCCTGTATGGATCTGATCGATAGTAACAGGGTTCAGGACATTGCAAGATATTATATGGAAGCACATGGGATGTCACAGATTTCTTACCATTATGGGGTGCTTGATAACATGAAGACTTTATATTTTATGTTTTAGAGCATCCAACAGGAACTATCATATTCTATGAAAAAGTGTACTGCCTGGAACAGAGAGAACAATAAACATAAACAAAAGGAGTGGCTGAGATATGAGTGATATGACAAATGTATTTGGCAACATTTTGAATATAACCGGAAATCTGCTGGATTCCGAACTGGTGAATCGTTTTATGATGGCGATTTTTGCAGTGATTCTTGTATTTGGAATACTGAACTGTATTCTGGGATACCGATTACTGCGTTTCTGGATGATGGTTGGAGGTTTTCTGGTAGGCGGCGGTCTGGCACTTATTGTTGTACATACAATGGGAACACAGGAGAAATCCACGATGATGATCGCGGCACTGGCAACAGGTGTTGTGTTTGCAGTGATCGCATTCCTGATCTACAAGGCGGGTGTGTTTATACTGGCAGCAGGAATCGGCTGGGCGCTGAGCATTTATTTTCTGCATCCGACCAGTTCAGCGGCATTTTTTGCCTGTATCCTTATTGGTGTGGCACTTGGTTCTCTGGCCGTGAAGTATTGCAGAGAAGTGCTGATCGTGGCAACTAGTCTGATCGGTGGAGTAATGGCTGGTGTTTCTCTTGCGAAGCTTGGAAACCTGGCAGATATTCCATATGGACTGGGAATGAGTGTGTGTTTTGCAGTTTTGGGAATGTTGATCCAGTTTGCGATTAACAAACCTGCATCTGATGAAGAAGAACAGGATCTGGACGAAGAGGAATCCGGTTACGATCAGGAAAGAAACCCGGACAGAGTCCAAAATAGAAATCCGAATAGAAACCAGAGACGGGGTCAGAATCCGAATCAGCGGGAATATCGTCCGGAGGATGGAAGCAGAGCTGAATATTCTGAGAAGGTACGTAACAGAGATAGATAGTTATCTTATGAAAGAGAGAAATGATTAACAGCAGTAGTATGGTACGAACTTGAGAAAGAAGGGGGAAGCGGATAATCCGCAAATGATCAAATGTCGAATGTATCTGAAGAAAAAGTCAATAATCGAGCGCAGGACTACTGCAAAATGCTTCTGTTTTTGAATGAAACCACGAATGATTCTTTTCTCCTTTGGGATATGGAGAAGGATATTGTTTATTTTTCCAGACAGCTTTCAGTTCTGGAGGGACAGGAACACAGGGATGGTGTCCCGGAGAATATTTATGCATATGATCTGGATCTTATCCGGGCAGTGGTATACAAATCTGATATGACAAAAGTGGAGCATGCGATCAGGCATGTGACCAGAGGTGTCGGTGAGCGCATGGATGTGAATTTCCGATATGTGGATGCACATGGAAAGAAGTTCTGGGTTAACTGCAGAGGAAATGTGCTCAATGAGGGCGGACAGGAACAGCCGCTGATGATCGGATGTCTGTCCAGAAGAGTTTTGTCAGAGAAAATTGACATGTTGACAGGTCTTATGAATTACAATAAGATGCTGGAGAATGTTCAGAAAGGCGTTGATAAGGGGAAAAGAGGTCATCTGCTGATCGTGGGTATTGATGATTTCCGGGAGATCAACCAGCGTATGGGAAGGGATTATGGAAACCATGTATTGAAAACAACTGCAAATATTATTGATGAGCTTAAAGATGAGAAGAGCAGTGTTTATAGAATGGACGGAGATCATTTCGGCATTGATCTGACAGGATGCAGCAAGAGAGAGACAGTAGAGTTTTTTCAACATCTGCAGAACAGAATGGAGAGTTTATGTGAATTTTCCGGTGGAGCTGTATGTTATCCGTATAATGAGAAAGAGAAAGATGTGGGAGCGCTTGTCAGTTATGCGGAGAATTCATTACAGCGTTCTAAGAAGAATGGAAAGAACCGTCTGTCTTTCTTTTCCTCAGATGACTATAAGGATAATGCTTCCAGACTGGAACTTCAGAAAGAACTCAGAGAGAGCATTCGTAACAATTTTGAAGGATTTGAGCTGTATTATCAGCCGCAGGTTGCCTCTAATGGTTATCAGCTGAAAGGGGCGGAGGCACTGCTGCGCTATCATTCCAGAAAACGTGGATTTATGTCTCCGGTAGTATTTATTCCATTGCTTGAGCAGACAGAGATGATCATTCCTGTGGGGCAGTGGGTAATGAAACAGGCTTTTGCACAGTGTGCGAAGTGGCGCAGGAAATACGGAGAGTTTAATATCAGTATAAATATTTCTTATATCCAGCTTAAGGACAGATCTATTATTCAGAAGGTGATCGATGCAGCAAAAGAAGCGGATCTTCCGGGCAATGCGATTACTTTGGAAGTGACAGAGAGTATGCAGCTTCAGGACTACAATTACTTTAACAGTATGTTCTATTACTGGAAAGAAAAAGGCATGCAGATTTCTATTGATGATTTTGGAACAGGATATTCTTCACTGAGTTATCTGAAAGGTCTGGAAGTAGATGAGGTTAAGATTGACCGTTGTTTTGTGCGCCAGATATATAAGAGTTCTTATAATTACAGACTGCTCAGCAATATGCTGGAACTGACACAGGAAGCGCAGATCCGTGTCTGTTGCGAAGGTGTTGAGGAGGAAGAAGAGCTGCGATGTCTGGATACGCTTTCGCCGGAGCTGATCCAGGGATACTTTTTTGGCAAACCAATGCCGGCAGAGGAATTTGAGGAGAAATGTCTGTCTACAGAAGGGTCTTATAATGAATTTGTAAGTGAACTGCGCCAGAGATATCAGGAACAGCCAAATGCTGTACAGATGCCCGAGTCAAGCACAGTGGAGAATTTGGAATACAAAACCATTCTGGATAGCCTGAAATCCATTGTTTATGTGGTGGATAAGCAGAATATGGAGCTTCAGTATATGAATGCGGAAGCAAAGAAACTTACAGGAATCTATAATTATCTTGGATGTAAATGCTTTCAGGTTTTCACCGGGCGTGCGGAACCATGTGAAGAGTGTGCGCTGAGTAATTCAGATGAAGCGGTAAATATTACCAGCAAGATGTTCTATGAGATTTATGGTAGAAAGATGCTTGTCAGTGAGAAGAATATTCAATGGCATCAGACAGAGGCGAGACTGATCGCGGCACTTCCTGTTGATGGAAAAGATGGACCGCTTGATCAGAAGCTGAATCAGGATCTGTATACAGCAGAAAAAATTATCGAGATGTATGAACTGGTACAGAACGGTGAGAAAGATACGCAGATTTTTGACAGGCTGATGGCTTTTGTTGGCAGATATTATGAGGCAGACAGAGCTTCTCTCTTTCTCTGGGATGAGAAAATGGAAATATGGGAAGATGCCGTTTCTTACCGCGATCAGGGTGTGATGAATAAAGCGCGTTATCTTGAGATCACGACACAGGAGAAGCTGCAGCCATGGCTTGATTTTATCCAGAAGTATAAAGTGGTTTATATCAGGGATAGAGAATCCTTAAAAGAGATCAGTGAGGAGTTGTACAGAAGATATCCGAAGCAGGAAGTACAAAGCTATCTGCTCTGCGGAGTCTGGCAGGCGGGCAGACTTCTTGGCTTTATAAATGTGGATAATCCGGGAGTAGTTGCGGATCATATGGCATTGCTTTATAAGGCAGCATTTCTGGTTGAACAGATTCTGTTTCATAATCTGGATGATCAGAGTGCAGGGACAATTCTGCACAAGCTTGTGGAGAAGAAACTGGATCACAATATTCTTTCTGTTTCGGGCGTGGGTCTGTGGCAGATGAAGATTGATAAGATAACAGGTGAGACTACGATTCTGGCAGATGGAAACATGAAGAGTCTTCTGGGAGTGGATGAGGATGCAACTCCGGCAGAGTGTTATCAGGCATGGGTTCATAATATAGATAAAGATTATCTGGATTATGTGAAGGATGCCAGAGATACTATGATGGTTACGGATAAGACTGCACAGATCGAGTATCCAAGCACGGACCCGAAACGTGGCAGAGTGACGATCCGGTGTGTGGGAACCAGGACTTCTGATAATGATTCGGTAGTGACGATAGAGGGGTATTACCGTGTGCTGGAGGATATGCTTCAGATCCGAAAGAAGAATTAAGACGTAGAGAGAATGGCGGTCCAAATGCCATAAGACAGAAAGGACAGGCGAGAGAAGATGGCAAAAGAAGCGAAAACAAATGCAATGAGAATGCTGGACAGACAGAAAGTGAAGTATGAGGCATTCTCTTATGAGTGTGATGAATTTATTGACGGAATTCACAGTGCGGATAAGATCGGTGCACCTTATGATCAGTCATTTAAGACTCTGGTCATGGAGGGAAAGAGCGGCGGTTATTTCGTATTCGTAGTTCCGATCGAGAAAGAAGTTGACCGTAAAGCAGCAGCGAAAGCGGTTGGCGAGAAGACGGTGGATATGATCCATGTAAAGGATATCACAAAAATCACAGGATATGTAAGAGGTGGATGCAGTCCGCTGGGAATGAAGAAGCCTTATCCGGTTGTGTTTGATGCATCGGCAGGAGAGTTTGAAGAGATTTATGTCAGTGGCGGCCGTATTGGACTGACACTGAAGGTGCCGCTTGCAGATTTGCTGAAAGTGACAGGCGGCAAGCTGGCAGATATCACTATGAAAGCAGAATAAAATAATACGGAATAATTTTCTGTAAGATGAAAATAACAGGGGACAGTTTCAATTTAACTGTTGCCTGTTATTTTTTTGGTAAATTATGTAATTTCCTGTTTTAACCAAAACAAGTAAGCTTCTTTTTCAATTGCAAAAAATAAGTGGTATAAAAATTCCCCGCTGATTGCCTTTCACAATCAAAGCAGGGAATTTATATGATCTGATGATGTTGTTGATTTAGTTGTCAGAAGCGTCTTCTTCGTTGATCTCAAATACGTGACGTTTCTTAGCCATTTCATCACTCGCCAGATATTCATCGTAAGTAGTGATCTTGTCGATCATGGTTCCGTTTGGCAGGATTTCCATAATACGGTTAGCTGTTGTCTGTACGAACTGATGGTCATGGGAGGTGAAAAGAATAACACCCGGGAATTTGATCAGTCCATTGTTTAATGCTGTGATGCTTTCCATGTCAAGGTGGTTGGTAGGCTCATCAAGAATGAGGATATTTGCACCGGAGATCATCATCTTGGAGAGAAGACAGCGAACCTTCTCACCACCGGAGAGAACACGTACACGTTTGATACCGTCTTCTCCAGGGAAAAGCATACGTCCAAGGAATCCACGAACATAAGTTGCATCTTTAATCTCAGAATACTGTGTCAGCCAGTCTGTAATAGTAAGGTCGTTATCGAATTCTGCGGTATTGTCCTTAGGGAAATATGCCTGGGAAGTAGTAACACCCCATTTATAATTTCCTTCATCCGGTTCCATTTCGCCAACCAGGATTTTGAACAGAGTAGTGATCGCCTGCTCATTAGCACCAACGAAAGCTACTTTGTCATCATGTCCGAGTGTGAAGGAGATATTATCCAGAACCTTTACACCATCGATGGTCTTGGAGAGATTTTCTACCATAAGGACTTCGTTTCCAATCTCACGGTTTGGACGGAAGTCGATGTATGGGTATTTACGGCTGGATGGACGCATGTCATCAAGCTGGATCTTCTCCAGAGCACGCTTACGGGAAGTAGCCTGTTTGGACTTGGAAGCGTTGGCACTGAATCGGGAAATAAATTCCTGAAGCTCTTTGATCTTTTCTTCTTTTTTCTTGTTGGCTTCTTTCATCTGTTTGATGAGGAGCTGGCTGGACTCGAACCAGAAGTCATAGTTTCCGGCATAGAGCTGAATTTTACCATAGTCGATATCTGCTGTATGAGTACATACTTTATTTAAGAAGTAACGGTCATGGGATACAACGATGACTGTATTGTCGAAGTTGATCAGGAATTCCTCAAGCCATTCGATCGCCGGCAGGTCAAGGTGGTTAGTCGGCTCGTCGAGAAGAAGGATGTCCGGGTTTCCGAACAGTGCCTGTGCAAGAAGAACTTTGACTTTCTGGCTACCTGTAAGGTCTGCCATCTGAGCATAATGTAATTCTGTTTCGATTCCAAGACCATTCAGAAGAGTAGCGGCATCAGATTCTGCTTCCCATCCGTTCATCTCTGCAAATTCGCCTTCCAGTTCGCTGGCGCGGATACCGTCTTCGTCTGTGAAATCTTCTTTTGCATAGATAGCATCTTTTTCTTTCATGATCTCATACAGTCTCTGGTTACCCATGATAACAGTATCCAGAACAGTGTATGCATCATATTTGAAGTGGTCCTGCTGCAGGAAAGAAAGACGCTGGCCTGGTGTGATGACAACGTCACCGTTGGTAGGCTCTAACTGTCCGGAGAGGATCTTAAGGAATGTAGACTTACCGGCACCGTTTGCACCGATGAGACCGTAGCAGTTACCTTCTGTAAATTTGATATTTACATCTTCGAAGAGCGCTTTTTTACCTACGCGCAAAGTAATATTGTTTGCTGAAATCATATCATACCTCGTTTTTTCATGAAATCATTTGATTTGTATTATTTCCTATTATATTATTTACAACGCTTATCATTGTACCGTAAATTGGGAAATTTGCAACTGTTTTTTGCTTTTTTGAGTTCTTTTATTTACAAAAAAAAGAAGCACTGCTATAATATAAAATAAATATAGCCTCTTACCGACACAAATACGAGGCATTGATTTGATGAAAATATTGTTACTGTTTATTTCGTTTCAGGCGCAGCTGTGGCGTATGGACAGCAATGGATAATAATTTAGAGAGGTTGCAAAGACTATGTTTATTACAAGAGAGTGTGATTACGCAGTGAGGGTGGTGCGTGCGCTTTGGGGAGAGAGCAGACTAAGTGTATCAGACATCTGCGAGAAAGAATCGGTAACAGCACCTTTTGCTTATAAGATTCTGAAGAAGCTGCAGAAGGCAAAGATCGTAAAGGGATACAGAGGTGTACATGGGGGTTACTCCCTAGATAAGGGACTGGATGAACTGACATTGTATGATATTTATTCAGCTATTGATCCGGAGATGTTTATCATCGAATGTCTGGATCCGAAGTACAACTGCGCCAGGGATGGACAGGATGGTATTCCGTGTCTGGTACATAGGGAACTGGTGTCTGTACAGAAGGAACTGGTGAATCTTTTAAAGAGAAAAACAATACAGCAGATCATGGAGGAGGCGTAAGGCCTCCTTTTTATAATGATACGATTTATGAAAATGCTATTATGGTGCAGTAATATTGCAGTAAAGTGCCGTAATTAATAAAGTGTCTGAAATTTGGTACATCTTTATAAAGTTAGCTATATTTAACTTGCAAAAATGTGCACATTTTACTTTAAAATAGTAGAAAATCCCGGTTTTGTACTTCATAAGATACAAAATATGCCAAAACAAATTGGACACAACCGAAAGATTATGTTATAATCTACAATGAAATTTGAGGCGTATCTTTCTTATGCCTTGAAATAAATAATTAATTTTCATCAACCTTTAAGGAGGAAAAACAAACTATGGCAAGAAAGATGAAAACCATGGATGGTAACCATGCAGCTGCTCATGCTTCATATGCATACTCAGATGTAGCCGCTATTTACCCGATCACTCCTTCATCTGTTATGGCGGAAGCAACAGATGAATGGGCAACCCAGGGAAGAAAGAACATTTTCGGACAGGAAGTTCAGGTAACTGAAATGCAGTCTGAGGCTGGTGCAGCAGGTGCTGTACACGGATCTCTGGCAGCAGGTGCTTTAACAACAACATATACAGCATCTCAGGGTCTGTTACTTATGATCCCGAACCTTTACAAAATTGCCGGTGAGCAGTTACCTGCAGTATTCAACGTATCTGCACGTGCACTTGCTTCTCATGCACTTTCAATTTTCGGAGATCATTCAGACGTTATGGCCTGTCGTCAGACCGGATGCGCAATGCTCTGCGAATCTTCTGTACAGGAAGTTATGGACTTAACACCTGTTGCTCACCTTTCAGCAATCAAAGGTAAAGTTCCGTTCATCAACTTCTTCGATGGATTCCGTACATCTCACGAGATTCAGAAGATTGAAACATGGGATTATGAAGATCTGAAGGATATGGCAGATATGGATGCTATCCAGGCATTCCGTGACCATGCACTTAATCCGAATCATCCATGTCAGAGAGGTTCAGCTCAGAACCCTGATATCTTCTTCCAGGCAAGAGAAGCATGTAACCCGTTCTATGATGCTCTTCCGGCAGTAGTTCAGGAATACATGGACAAAGTTAATGAAAAGATCGGAACAGATTACAAACTGTTCAACTACTATGGAGCTGAGGATGCTGAACACATCATCATCGCTATGGGTTCCGTAAACGATACAATCGAAGAGACAATCGATTACCTTGCAGCAGCAGGCAAAAAAGTTGGTGTTGTTAAAGTTCGTCTTTACAGACCATTCTGCGCACAGGCACTGATCGATGCTATTCCGGATTCTGTAAAACAGATCAGCGTTCTTGACAGAACAAAAGAGCCAGGAGCACTTGGCGAGCCTCTGTACCTTGACGTTGTTGCTGCATTAAAAGACAGCAAGTTTAAAGATGTTAAGATCTTTACAGGACGTTACGGACTTGGTTCCAAAGATACAACACCGGCACAGATCGTTGCAGTATATGAGAACACAACAAAAGAAAAATTCACAATCGGTATCGTTGATGATGTTACAAACCTTTCTCTTGAAACAGGTGCTCCGATTGTTACAACACCAGAAGGAACTACAAACTGTAAGTTCTGGGGCCTTGGAGCTGATGGTACTGTAGGTGCTAACAAAAACTCCATCAAGATCATTGGTGACAATACAGATATGTACGCTCAGGCATATTTTGATTATGACTCCAAGAAGTCCGGCGGTGTTACAATGTCTCACCTTCGTTTCGGTA